>Ga0307515_10008701_pt1 | contig 19737 bp, 16 predicted proteins | sample 17_EM_MG_FD_194513 | JGI IMG/M metagenome (GOLD analysis project Ga0307515, IMG submission 194513) | Populus trichocarpa ectomycorrhiza microbial communities from riparian zone in the Pacific Northwest, United States - 17_EM | ecosystem: Host-associated > Plants > Roots > Unclassified | place... | reverse complement strand
AGTTTATATTATGAATGAGTATGATTGTTTTCCTATGCATATTTTCTATGATTGTTGTTGATAATTGCTAGAGCGGACTCTAAGTTATTATTGTGAACAATCTATTGCTAAGTTTGATATCAAAACCGGAGTTGTGATATATGAACTTGTGAAGCAACTAAGCTTGATAATTGTGGTGAAACTACGTTATTAAACTTAGGGAGAACACTCAAACAAAGAAACACAAGCTGCAGACAGCTTGGTTGTCTAGAGATCAATCAATTTATCTAGTTCTTAGGGCTGCCATTGAACTAAATCATTAATGCGGACATTATGATTGTTTGTTGGTTAGGGTTAGTTATATGGCAGATCCGTTAATTAACCAATGTTAAGAAAAGACAAAAATTCAGAATATAAATTGAAGTTTCGTTTCAAGGATCGGTTCTAATTTCTGTTGGTGGATGTGTGCTTGCGACCAAGGTTTGTTTTCTTGATAAATTTTGGTTTCAATTGATTTTGTTTGCTAGTTTAATTTCTTCCATAATTTAGATCATCACAAATCAAAACCCCCCAATTGCATAACGTATAACATAAAAATATGAACTAAATATTCCTTGTGGGATCAACCCCTTGTTTGCTCTATACTATCTTATGTGTTGTGTTTGAAGCTAGGGTAATTAATTTGTGCGACCGCGACATCGCAACAAAAACCTACCACCTTGCAATTCGACTCGAGAGGATAGGGTTTGTTACAGATATACCTCAATGGATCCACTTTTGAAATCAACCAAGTGGTGTGATACAACATATAATGTCGTAATCTTTTTGTCGCCCATACCAATTCACAACAGAGCTTCTCTATCACCATGTATCTAGACTCGCATTCAGTGAACTTCTTACTTAAGTAATAAATGGCCCTTTCTTTTCTCCCGGTTTCATCATGTTGACCCAATACACATCTCATAGCTGCCTCAGTCACTGTCATATACATTATTAAAGGCCTTCCTGATATAGGAGGAACAAGCAAAGGTGGACTTTGAAAATTATGCTTGATTTTATTGAATGCCTCCTCACACTCCTCATTCCAACTCCCAAGATTCTTTTTTCTTAGTAGTTGGAAAATAGGTTCACATGTTGTGGTCAACTAAGCTATAAATCGGGCGATGTAGTTCAATCTTCCCAAGAATCCTCTTACCTCCTTTTCGGTCTTTGGGGATGGTATAGATTGGATTGCCCTTACTTTATCATGATCTACCTCTATACCTCTGTTGCTTACCATAAATCCTAGCAGCTTTTCGAACTTAACCCCAAATGAACATTTTGCAGGGTTGAGCTTTAGTTCGTATTTCCTCAACCTTTCAAATAGCTTTCTCAAAACCTTTACATGATCTTCTCCTTTCTTTGACTTCGCAATCATATCATCTACATACACCTCAATTTCTTTATGCATCATGTCATGAAACAAAGCCACCATGGCTCTCTGATAGGTGGCCCCTGCGTTCTTCAGATCGAATGGCATAACCTTGTAACAATATGAACCCCAAGGTGTAACAAAAGTTGTCTTCGCCTTATCTTCCGGAGCCATTTTTATCTGGTTGTATCCTGAGAAACCATCCATAAAGGAGTATGTGGAACTATGTGCAGCATTATCAACCAAAACATCTATGTGTGGTGGTGGAAAATCATCTTTGGGGCTAGCTTTGTTCAAGTTTTGAAAATCCACGCAAACTCTAATCTTTCCCTCTTTCTTTGGTACAACAACAATATTGGATACCCATTGTGGATATTTAACTACTTCTAGAAAGCCTGTGTTCCATTGTTTCTCGAGTTCTGCTTTGACTTTGATCTAGACATCTGGGTGGGCTCTCCTCAATTTATGTTTGACTGGTTTATAACCTTCCTCCAGTAGGATCTTGTGTACTACGATATTTATATCCAAACTAGGCGTATCCTCGTAAGACCAAACGAAAACATCTGTATATTCTTGTAGTAGGGCGATCATTGTTGTTCTTTGCTTTGGAGTAATTAAGGTCCCTATTTTCAACTCTTTCTTGGACTGATCATTACCCACATTTATGGTTTCAAGTTCTTCTGCAGCGGGCTTCCAAGTCTGTTCATGTTGTTCCACGAGCTTTGCGAATTCTGTGATATTGCTTTCATCCCACTCTTCTTCTTCCACCGCAATCACATGTTCGTTAAAGTTTGGCCATTCATTCTTGATGTTAAGTGTATGTGATGTTGTGGAGGGTCCGCTTTCAGGATTCCTGAAAGCGGAAGGTGTCTAGTGTAAATGCGCATATAGACAACATTTGGAAAATGCATGATCTCATTAAAGCAAGGTGGGCTCAATGACAAAGATGAAATCTTGCTGACCTCATGAGCCTTAATTGTCAACCAGAGGAAATAAAAGCAAATAAAAACAGATAAAAGCAATGACAGAAACATGTTAATGCAAACAAAGTTGGTTTTACATTTTAAACACTATAGGAGCTTCTTGGGTCACCCAGTTTTGAAACTTCTCACCCACGGCCAGTTTTCGCACAAAGGTCTTGGCGGAGACTTCCTCTAGAGTATGGACAGTCAGTTGTGGCAGTGATTCATCCTCCGCTCCCGCTACCATATTCATGTCACTTCCTTCCTCTTCATCCTTCTCCAAGGTGATTATGCTCATGGTTGATAGTTCTTGACTAAGGCTTTTTGCATCTTTATCAGGTTGCATTACATATGCAGCCTTTGGGAACGATACCCTTAGGGGAGGGATTTCCAGCTCTTCTTCTTCAGGCTCTCTTCCTTGAATCCTAGCCATTCTTCTTTCTCTTCTTCCACCAGCAGCCCATCGATGATCCTCCTTTTTAGGCTCATACCCCAGCCCAAATCTTTGATTAGCACATTTCATCATTATTAGATTAACCCTTTCTGGATTTTCAGTGATAAGGTTATGTTGAAATGGAATCCTATGCTCCAAAAAACATTGAGCGGCCATCCTCGCTGCTTCTGAGATCCTTGGCAACCTTATCACTGTGTTCTCAGGCACCCAGTCAGTGTTTACAATTTCAAAAGCATGGTTATATTCATCATTGCAATCCTCTGCCTCGATGAAAGGTACAGCCACATTCTTTATCATGGATACTATCTCCTCAGCTTTGACAGTCACCAACATCCCGTTCATGATGTACTTCAAACATTGGTGTAACGAGGAAGTTACTACCCCAGCTGCATTAATCCAAGGTCTTCCCAACAACATACTATAGGAAGGGTGGATATCCATAACTTGAAATGTCACCAAGAACAATTGTGGTCCCATATATAACACCACTTCCAAAGTCCCAATTATCGGTCTTGGTGAGCCATCATATGCTCTTGCCATCATGATACTAGGCTTCATATAAGATTCATCAACCGGCATTTCTTTTAGCATGTGTTTTGGCAACACATTAAGAGTCGAGCCATTATCAACGAGCACCTTTCCTATGAGGCAATCCTTGCACCTAGTGGTGATGTACAAGGGTTTTGTTATGTCCAGTTCCTTCAATATCTAACTCATCAGCTGTAAAGTACAAATAATTAGTCGCATGGATCCTCCCCACCAAATATTCCATGGTTTTCTGTTCAATGTCTTGGGGTACATATGCCTCATTCAATACCTTTTGCAAGGCGTTTCGATGCGGTTCAGAGCTGAGTATCAAAGATATAAGGGAGATTCTAGCTGGAGTTTTCTTTAATTGATCTACTGTGCAATATTCACTGTGCTTTATCAACTTTAGAAATTCATTTGACTCCTCTTCGGTTACTAGTTTATTAACCTTCAGTTCTTTGCCCAGGTCTACCACCTCTTTACTCTTTGCTTTCCTTAACTCCTCGGGTGTGAAGCACCGGCCACTCCGAGTCAACCCACTAACCTCAGTTTGGAACAAAGGAAGAGGGGTCCTAACATTGGAGGCATAGCCGTAATTATAGGGCATTGCATTGTGATTTCTCTTTGTATAGGAAGGTTTAACCAGGATTAACTTTGGCGGCCCATAAGCTGCTGGTTGGACTCTACACACTTCTGACAACCTGTCTTGGCCCTCCATCATTCTTATTTCATCACCGTTCTCCATGGCTTCAATCCTCAGTTCTCCCATGGTCATCATTTTCTCAATTTTTTTACGAAACTCCATGCAATCATTTATATGATGTCCCTCCTCTTCATGGAACTCACAAAAATCACTCCTTTCCATATGATGTTCATTGTTCATTTTTAGGAACCCTGACTGTACCAACATACCATGCAACTTTTGTATAGGTACTTTTAACCCTTTGCTTTGATTCTCAACCTTTACCATGCTCACTCCATTATTACTTGCAGCATGATTAGGCAATGGATTTGAATTAACGTTGGGCTTATCTTCGAACGACACCCAGCCCATCTTGATAAGCTCTAGCAACTTCTTCTTGAAAGCATAACAAGTTTCGATTTCGTGTCCCGGGTTACCAGCATAATACTCACAAGTTAATTCTGATTTGTACCATGCGGGAAATGGGGGTTGGAACGGTGGAAAAAAGATTGGGGTTATTTGTCCAAGACTCAACAGTTTAGCATACAAGTCTTTTAAGGGCATGGGTAGTGGTGGCAGCTGTTCCAAAGGATGTCTTGTATTTGGCCTTTGGTAGTTGTCATGGTTGTTTGGTTGGTAATTTGTTCTATTGGTTTGAAAAGGTTTGGCAAAGTTTATGTTGGTGGATTGAGGGGTGAGCATTTATGGGTTTTGGTAATTTACTTTCTTGTCGTTGTACCCGCCTTCCAAGTTGTTAATATCACCTTCTCTTTTCCTTCCTGTAAAACCTTTCTTCTCCAACGGTTCCGCTATACGCCCAGCTTTAATCCCTTGTTCTATTCTTTCTGCCACACGTACAACATCATAGAAATGTTGAGATGAGCTGCCCATTAGATGCTCATAATAAGGTGCCTTGAAGGTATTGGCGAACAGGGTTACCATCTCCGTCTCTATTAAAGGTGGTTGGACATGTGTTGCCTCGTTTCTCCATCTTTGCACGTAAGCCCTTACTGACTCCTTGCTCCCTTTTTCCATTGACATAAGGCTTGTTCTATCAAGAGCAATTTCCAAATTGAACTTGTACTGCTTAAGAAAAGCTTCCACCAAATCTTTCCATTTCTTAACTTTAGCATTGTCCAACCTCATGTACCAGCTTAGGGTAGATCCCACTAGACTATCTTGGAAAAAATAAATTAACAGCTTATCATCATAAATCACCTCGGCCATTTTATTGCAGTAAGATCGAAGGTGAGTGTTTGAACATTCCAATCCAGTATATTTGATGAACTCTGGTATCCTAAAGTTCTTTGCTACTATGATGTTTGGTACCAAACACACTTCCGTTGCTCGCATGGGATCAAACCAATCATTACCCTCAACTGCTCTTAATCTTTCTTCTAAAGCAGACAACTTGTCGTAATTCATAAAATCGATGGACCTATTGTCAGGGGGTCCATCTGTTATTAAATCCACGGTGATGGGAGTTTGACTTGGCAGGATAGGGGTGATAGGCACAAAGTGTTGTTCTGTCGTTGCATCTGCCCCCAAGTTTTGAGATGTCCCTTGGATATGAGCTGCTGGTGCTCCCATAATTGGTTGGGTAGACGTTCCCTCCCCGTTTTTGACTTTCAAAAGTTGCTCGAGCAGATTGGTCATGCGAGCAACTTCATTCTTCATAGATTCCAACTAATTTTGATAATGTGACTCTAAGTGAGCTCTCTCCTCGTTCTCCATTCTTGATCTTAATCGGGTGTGATAGACTTTGGAGGGGGGACCTATGTTTCACGATCTAGAATGCACATGATAAATTGTAAACAAATGCGTGATGAAAATGCAATGCATATGTGATGGCTCTTTTTTTTTTTAGAACTGATTCATGACCTTCGTAATCCTTTAGGCAAGATTTATGAGTCGAACTGATTGCTGTAAAAGAATGTTTGCCAAGTTCTTATCATGGTTGGTTACCAAAATACATTAAAAAGAAGGAAAAAAAAAGTCATGGCCTTTCTTGTAAATAAGGGTAGCTTATACAAAGTAAGAAATAGAAAAGGGCCTTATACATCACTACCCTAAAAGGCATTTCCTCCATTAGCTAAGTCCCCAATAAAAGAGATGACGGCCCCCATGTACTCTCGGTACTTTGTAACATCATTTCCAACTTGGGTGGCTTGTTGATGCAGCCTTTCCGCATAGCGGGTTACTTGCTCGACCTGTTTTGTCATGCATCTTATCTTATCATGGAACAAGGTGTTATTAGCGATTATCACTTCATTGTTGTTCCCTAAGGCTTCGTTACTTCTTTCCAATATTCGGACCATTACCTCCAACCGTGCCACCTTATCTGTTGCCCTTTGTAGCTCTTCTCTCTCGATATCTAGCTCGGCTATTTTGGAGTTAATCTGAACAGCAAAGCTGTTAATATAATCCTGACATTCCTGACGTTCTTGTTTAATCTCCTTTAAACCTTCTTTCATCTTGAAGTAATGGCTCCTTAACTCCCTCAACTCCTCTTCTCGTATTTTAAGCTCGGATTGCAAAGCTATTCTTCATCCTTTCGAAGACTCAACTCTTTTCTGGTATTCTCTCATATCAGACTCAGCGGCTTTCCTTGCACTTCTTTCTTCCTCAAGTTGTACTATATATTGAGCCCTGATCTTTCTTTCTTCTTCTATGTCGATCTCAGCTAGGCGATTCTTTTCCTTCTCATCTTCCAACTTCTTTGTAAGACCGCTTCTTTCTTTCTTCAAGGAATCTATCGTCTCTTTATCAGCATTCATCTTGCCTTTTGCTAATCTCTTGATCTTGGCCAATTCTTTTTCAATGAGCCCATTCTTGTTAGCCAACTCACCACATTCGTTTATTCGATTCCTTAACTCATTCTTGACCCCTTTTGTTATTTCCTCAGCTACCTCGGCCCTTTTCTGCCATTCTTTCAACTGCTTATCTTTGTTTTCCAACTGTTGGTTCAAGTAATTTCTCATCGTATTTTCTTCATCTAATTGCCTTTCCAGGAGTTGTTGTTGCCCTTTGCTTTTGCTGAGATCAATTATATATCTTTCTAGCTGCTCTCTCAACTCTTCCTCATCATCAATCCTTTTCCTTTTTTGTTGCACTGTTGCTGATTTTGGTGTTACAACTTCAGAAAGCTCTTGATTTCTCCAACTTGTATAATTCTGGCTGCATGACGATTCAAACATGCTTCCTTCTTCCTTTTTTACCAACAGGGGCCTTTCCTAATCTTGTTGGATAAGCTCTATCTTTTCAAGGAATGGTTGATGCTTGAATAAACCTGTGAAATCTGCTAAACCTAGAGTCCTTGGTACATACTGCATTCCACCCAATTGCCTTGCTATAAGTGCAGGTGTATAACTGATGTATCCGGTTACACCAATCAGGGGGATCCATGTCTTGCTTCCACAGCTTATTGTGCAGATAGGGTCATTCATCCATGGTGTTTTCCATTTGAAGTTGCTTTGAGGTAGTGCAACATACTTGTCTATCCAAGTCGTCTCGTCCCAGTTCTTCCAAGTTTCCTCTATGGTAACCTTTAATGGTCAGAGGTCAAACCACCAAAAGTTGTTGAAGATGTCCCTTAGCGTTTCAATATGACTAACGATCCATAAATACAACATAGGGCTGCAACATCTCATGGATCCTTTTCCATGCATTCTGCAATGGTTAAGTGACAACATGGTTTCAGCCAAAATTGCTGAAGAAGGATTAATTCGGTCATACTCATATTCTACGAAGACATTTGCGGCTTCCAAACTGATGACTCCAATTTCGAATGGAAATAATACTAGTCTAAAGATGGCGAAGGCCACTAACCTATATCGTTCATCCCCCAACTTGCCTTCCTCAGCATTCTTCTTCATTATGGCTTCAATGACCTTCCATTTAAAACCCCTATCAGCTACTCTGCATTGACTGATTTTTCCCAGGCCTAACAAATTGACTACCTCTGAAGTTGTGTCTTCAAATTTTCGTCTGAGGTAGATTTTTCTGCTGTTATTTGGAAAATCTAGGACCCTTTCATATTCTTCCATGGTAGGTGTCATATCAATGTTCCCGAAAGTAAAGCATCGATAACTAGGGTCCTAAAAGTTCAGGAGAGCTTTGATTGTTGTCGCTTGTATGGGTAGCCTCATTAGTTGTGCTATTCTCCCATATCGCCTTTCAAAGAGAGTCTCATCCACATATCCCATTATAGGCAACAATTTCCCTAAGTCATTTACCATGTGATTTATCTTGGTAATGCATGGCAACCTACTAGCATCGATTCTTGGACATTTTCCTTCAACTATCTGGTTCAACTCAGATTCTTGCCCAAACTCTTGGAAAGATAGGTACTTAGTCATGATTTCAGTTCGGAACCTGGAGTGATGAATTTAACATGATTAATTTGATGCAAATGAAAGTATATATCTTGTGAAACAAAGGGTAGTTTGACTATCTAAGTCTCAAAAAGGGTCCCATATCTGTCCAGTGACGGTCTTCGTAAAGACAGTGTGGGGGCGTTGCAATGAACAGTTAAGGCACGTATGCCCACCATTACCAAGCAAGCACTCAGATATGAGTTGGGTGTTTCACGCATCTGAACCCCGACCAATAGTCATAGGGCAGATTGTTAATTCCCCTCCTAACTTAATAAGATTGTGTGTGCTTCCCAAAAATTAAATTGTGTGATGCATGAGGCAGTTCTATATAATGCATGAACATAAAATAAATTAATTAATTAATTAAATTAAAAAATGTAAAATAAATAAATAAAATAAGCTTATTTAACAGAAAAACACACAAACCAAACAAAACACAATTATCAGACAAAAACAAAGCTTAGTCCACAAGGTCCCCAGTGGAGTCGTCATTCTGTCGCACGTGTGCGGCGTCGCGGCGAAAACATCCACCCTCAAAATCTTATATTATCTATCTATCTGGCAAATATTAGGAGGCAAGGAATTCTTGTCTCTTATCAATGAAAAATTGGAATGGGAGTCGCCACCTAGTATTTTGGTCACTAGGAACCCTAACTGTCTCAAAGATCGGGTACGGGGACTGGTTGCGTAAAGGGAAGGTATTAGCACCCCAAATACACCCTACCTAAGGTAAGCTGCATTGTTTTATTATCTGATAAAATCTAAGGTCTTGTCGTGTTTTCTAGTTATTGGTATGTCTATGGTTTAAGAAAAGTCATCTTGGGTAAAGATATCCTTATCTTACGGGTAAAACCTAACTGTTCTAACATCAACAAAAGAATTTAATATCCGGAATACGTCTTACGTAGAAGATCATAACCCCAGATATTAAAAGAAAACAACATATTTTTTTGGAGTTTTTTTGAAATATTAGCCTAGTTCTCGTGACTTTAATAAACTGGTTATTAAAGCCAAAATGCATGCTAATATATATTTTCGAAATTATTATTTTTTTATATATATATGAAATACAATATAATTTTTTATTTTATTTTTGAGAGACTTGGCCGTATGCATGAAAACAAAATATGTATATTCTTTTTCTTTTTTTTTGCCGAAAACTGGGTATTTTAATACCGAATTTTTATCTTTACAGTATAAAAATACAAATTGATATTGACTAAAATACAGTAAAAAAAATTTTCAGAAACTCTTAGATTTTTTGGAAATAATTTTTTTTTTTGCAGGCTGAGCCCAGCCCGGCCCCTGTGGCTGGGCTGGACCTAGCCAGCCTGCATAGCTGGGCTGGGCCTAGCCAGCCCAACCTAGTAACTGGCCCATGCTAGTGACCAGCCCCCCCTCTGCCCATTTTACGCGTGCATGAACAGTGCGAAGGTAATTAAATTACCTTCGCACTGTTCATCACCTTTCTTGCAGTGCAAGAATGAAACAAAAGAAAAAAAACAGAGTGTTGCAACTGGTGATTTCAGGTGCTGGTTTCCTTACGTTTTCTTTTTGTTTTTTACATACTAACATGCATCATCTCATTCTACAGGAACTGAGAAAGGCAGCGAACATACCTGGTTTTGAGAAGAAGAAGACGATGGTGGTGCTGCGTTCTCTGCTTCGCCGTGTCCTCTGCTTCCGTTCGGTTTGCTTCCTTTCCTCTCCCTTTTGCTTTCTCACTATTTCTCTAATCTCTCAATTTTCTTACATTCTCCTAAGCTGTCTCCCTCCTGTTTTTCTCCTCACTATAGCCTTTCCTCTCTTCTCCCTTCTCTCCTCCCCCTTTGTTCGGCTCCTCCTCTGGCTTTTATAGCCAGAGGACGCAGGCGTTTTTGGTAAGCCGGCGTGCATCACGGTGGCGAGGGATGTCAGCCGTGATACACGCCCCTCTTGATTTGAAAATGGCTCCATTATCGCTGCTAACGTCTCCTTCCTTTATTATCACAGATTCACAGCTGTTGAAGACAGTGAAATGCGCTTCAATGGAAATGGCGCCGCTTGGGTTCTTCTGGTTTGGTTATTGAAGTTTTCACAATTTTGTAATCAAACCCCCGACAAAATTGTAATCGGATCCCTTGATTTTGGCGCATTTTCTGGTTTGGTCCTTGGTTTTGGGTTGTGTCAATTAAGTTCCTAATTGGCCATCAAACTTCAATAATTATGCAATTAAACCCCTGATTTGGCCAAATCAACTCTTCAAAATTATAAATGGACCCCAGAACTTTAATTTCTTCCAATAAAAGCCTAAATTGACTTAAAAATTAATTTTTCTTGCAATCAAACCCTCCATAAATTCAATTAAATCTTAGATAAAATTTAATTGAGTCCATAAACATCTGATTTTGAATATATGTTTTCAAAATTGAATTTTCTTTGTCAATAGGACTCTCATCAGTTAACGACAAACTGTCAAATTTCAACATTTTGCATTTTTGAACCTCCTCAACCAATTTTTGGCCATTTTTCAGCATTCCAGCATCCTTTTCTCGCTCCTATTATTTTTTGGATTTCTTCCAAATATATATTTTTTAAGTTTTTTCATTTTTGTTTGGGAACCCAAAAATGGGTAACAACAATGTTAACGAGACTAGAACAAGAATGTGAATTTATAAGTATGCCAATACGATGTAATGTAAACCTATGAGTATGGAAATATAATATTATGGGCACGTGTATTGAGAATCCGTTTTATAGGAATGTTGATTTACATTATCCTACGTAGATTGTGCCTTGATAATGAACAAAATGCAATGATAAATCTAAAGAATGATGTGGTGAAAAACATCTAGAAACTGGACGATAAAAAAAAATCCATCAATTTTAGCCTTGAAAAAGCCACGTCGTTACACTTAAATTCGTCAAAATACAATAGCATGTGGGTTTGTCTTATAACATACAACCTGACCCTTCTCTAGTGTTTTATCTATATTTGGAGTTCTATAACTCCAAATGGGGTAAGGTTTGTTTCTTGCAAGAGCTAATATCGCTAACCACATTTTCCATGAGACACTTACCCCAAATTTCCTCAGTTGTAAGTCTCAATTTCTAGTTTAAGGTCTGATGTACATTATGTCCAAAAGTTCCCAACCTGACCTATCTTCAGGTTTTTACCTATATCTAGAGTTTTATAACTCTGATTTGGGTGAATCCAATCCCATCAGAAGGATAACACCCAAATATACAACTTTTATGAAGGATAACATCCCAAATGCTGCATTCAACTAGTCCAATTTCTGGTCACAAGTTAGTTAGAAATACTGTCCAGATTTTTGGTTTTATAGGTCTAACACACAACCAATCATATTCGTGCATTTCTTCCCTTCTTTTTATCATCCTTATATACAAAACATGTTATTTCCATAGCAATGATCATTCTTGAGATATAACATATTCAACATTAAACTTTACAAGAGCATGCGCCACATGAATTTGTGTATATGTTTATGTTTCAACGCACCATAGTTTCTTGTATGATTCTACACTTGTTATTTTAACATGCATACACAATTCAACATCAAAACATTTTCCCCTATCATCTTGTTCATGTATGGTCAAAGGCTTCAAGCCTTATCTTACTCGAACTCTAATCCAAGAGTTAATATTTGTGTATAAAACTTACCAAAGGTATTAGAAATTGGTCTAGGAAGGTTTTAGGTTTGTTCTAGCTGTGTTTTTCACTCCTCAAAACTCCTCCTCCCTCAAATCTTTTGGCCTCTCTTCATATTCTCTCTGCTGCTACTAACCTCCTCTCTTTTTCTCCCTCAATTTGTTTTATTTCTTGTGTTTAAATCTTCACTCAAACCCTTTATTTTCTCTCATGGATTTGCTTGCATGTGTTTTCTCTACTTGTTCTTTGAGAGGATGTGCTAAAGAGAAGAATGACTCCCACCCCCCCTTTCTGGCGTAAGCACCTATCTTCTTCCTAGGGCTTACGGGTTTTTTTTTTTGTCCCTCACTTGTTCATGCCTTTTCAATTTAGTCCTCTCATCCTTTGTCTTTCCCACATTAGGTCCTAATTTCTCCTTATTTACTTATGTGTATTTCATACTTTAAGCTAAAAATTTTGTATTTCACTAATGGGTTCTTTTGTATTTATTTAATTTCATGCATTTATTTTCTAGGGGCTTACAATAAATGTGAATTAAATATTGGATCATTTTTTTGTAAATGAATAATGGATCATTTTTAAACGAAGGCTGTTAGTTCCAAATTCATATATGCCTAATGCATGTTCCCCAACAGCGTATCATAACCAATATATAACATGCATGAATAAATAATAGTCGTTTCTTTCAGTGCACGCTAGCACTAATTTAAATTTCAGCCGAGGATGTAATCCAGAAAGAAAAGTTAAGCTAATGAACTTGAAGGCAGAGAAATTGAGGTGCCATATGTTCCATGGCTACCCAATTAATTAAGAATATAGTGAGGCATGATGCAAACTTATGAATAGAAAGCCATGTTCTATCGATTATTTTGTTATTAGATTAGTAAAAAGGAAACGAAAATGATATTGTCACGCCAAGAGAAGTTATTAGAAACTCTAGTTTGTAGAAATAAGATCGAAGTCTTAAAGATTGAGAGTAAGTTTGATTGTTGTTTCTCTATTGATAGACTTGATAGGGGAGGGGGTCTAGCTGTGTTTTGGAGATCATCTAGTTTAGTTACGCTTATGGGGTTTTCTCAAAATCATGTTGACATGGTTATTGTGTTGAAAACAGGAACTGTTTAGATTGCAAGTTTATTGAAGAAGAATAATACATAATAAATGATAGAAACAATGGCAACTTTAAGTAGCCTTACAGAAAGAGTAAAAAAAAGGAAATAACAGCCCACGTTTAACAACCTATTACGTGGTAATAGACTAAGTCAAAATTAAAATAACTACTCCCTAAACAGCAGGGATTTATTAAGGAAGCAGTAGCACAGAATCTGCTAACTGCACAACTAACTGCAAGCTAACAATTTCTACCTTAAACTGAATGCACCTTGCAGTCAGTTTACATATGGTTCTTGACAAACACCTAGCATACTTCGCAGCTTCACAAATGCATCTAACTTGAGAGGTTTTGTCATTATATCTGCAATTTGGTCTTGACTATTACAATGCACCATTTCCACAGTTCTAGCCTTTATAAGCTCACGCAGAAAATGGAAACGAACGTCTATGTGCTTGCTGCGTCCATGCATTACTGGATTCTTTGCAAGTTTGATAGCTGAGCTACTATCACAATGAACAACTGTAGGCTTATCTTGATGTTTACCAAGCGTCTCAAAAATCCTTCTCAACCACACTACCTGACATGCACAAAAAGCAGCAGCAATGAACTCTGCCTCAGTAGTGGATAGAGTTATTGTCGGCTATTTCTTTGATGACCAGGACACTGCTTCTGAGCTAAATAAGAACACATAACCTGTAGTGCTCTTTCTGTCTTCTTGATCTCCAGTATAGTCACTATCTATATAAACATTCAATTCTCCCGTTCCTCTGTAGAACACCCCGAAGTCAGTTGTTCCTTTGACATACCTTAAAATTCTCTTTGCTGCCTCCATGTGAAATTCAGTAGGATTGCTCATATACCTGCTAATAAGACTTACTACAAACATCATGTCCGGTCGAGTAGCAGTTAAATACATAATTTGATTAAGAACCGGATTGCATTTATTCATTCCAAATTTTTCAAGTACCTCCAGAGCATTTTTTTTTTGGCTAATGAATATTCCATATGCCCTTTGAATAACTTCTATATCAAGAAAATACCGCATCTTCCCAAGATCAGTCATATCAAATTCAAGCATCATTGATCTCTTGAACTCAACAAACATAGATTCATCATTTTTAGTAAATATGAGATCATCAACATAAAGACTCACAATTAGAATTTTACCTCCCTTTGCTGTCTTTGTAAACAAAATGTGTTCAAAATGACATCTTTCAAATCCTGCCTTCACAAAATGAGCTTCTATACGACTATACCAAGCTCGTGGAGCTTGCTTAAGTCCGTATAAAGCTTTTTTCAGTTTATAGACTTTTTGTTCACTGCCCTTGTGCACGTAACCTTGAGGTTGCTTAATAAATACTTCCTCATTTAATTCCCCATGCAAGAAGGCAGACTTCACGTCCAGCTGATAAATGTTCCATTGGCTTTGAGCTGCAAGTGCTATTACCAAGCGGATTGTATCCAACCGTGCCACAGGTGCAAACACTTCTGTATAGTCTATCCCATGTTGCTGAGAATAACCTTTTGCTACAAGCCTTGCCTTATACTTGTCTACCTCTCCATTCTCGTTAAGCTTTGTTTTATTTACCCACTTCACTCCAATTGTTCTTCCTCCTACAGGTAACTCCTTTAATTCCCATGTATCATTCTTTTCTATTGCTTGAATTTCTGAGTCCATGGCTTTTCGCCATTTTTCATTTCTAACTGCATCTTCGAAGTGAACTGGATCAACAGCTGCAAACATGACTAAATTAGCCACATCGTCTTCAGAAAATCCCTGTCCTGTTTCATAATCTTCCATCCATACTGGTGGCCTTCTACCTCTTCTGTCATCTGTATTGGGAGGATTGTTCGGATTATTGTTAGGATTTTCTCCTCCTTTGTTGTTATTGAATTCAGCTGTGTTGTTGTTAAAGTCTGCACCATCTTCTTCTCTTGTGTTGTTGTTGAAGTCTGTAGCACCTTCTTCTCCAGTTTCAGTGTCAAGGATTGCTCCTTTTTCATTTTCACCCCATTCTAGATCAGCTACTGATACTTCTTCATGTCTTTTATCCCAGTTCCATCTTTTATCCTCTTCGAACACAATATCTCTACTGACAAGAATTTTCTATGAGACAGGATCATACAATCTGTATGCTTTAGATTCCTCACCGATGCCAAGCAAGACACAACTTAAACTTTTATCATCCAATTTTTTTCTTCTGCTATCAACTACATGCATATGAGAGACACACCCAAAAACCTTAAAATGCTCCACTGACGGTTTAACACCACTCCAGGCTTCTTCAGGAGTTTGATTCTTGACAGCAAAAGTTGGACTTCTATTCAACACATGTACAGTCCAGTTGACTGCTTCTGGCCAGAAAGTTCTGGGGATTTTCTTCTCTGAAAGCATGCTTCGGACCATGTTCATTATGGTTCTGTTCTTCATCTCTGCAACTCCATTTTGTTGTGGAGTAAATGATGCTGTCAATTGCCTGTGTATCCCACTTTCATTACAAAAGTTGTTGAACTCCTGAGATATAAATTCACCACCTCGATCTGTTCTCAATCCCCTTATGCTTGAACCTGTTTCCTTTTCTACACGATTCTTATATTTTTTGAAAGTAATAAAAGCTTCTGATTTTTCTACCAGAAAATAAACCCATGTCTTGCCACTAAAGTCATCAATAAAACTGATCAGGTACCTTTTTTTGCTATTTGAGATTGGTTTAATTGGTCCACAAATGTCAGCATGAACAAGTTGAAGTATTTGAGAAGCCCTCCATGTGCTCATTGTGGGAAATGAATCCCTGTGTTGTTTGCCCACCAAGCAATCTTTACATACTTTGGAAGGATTTTTTAGTTAGGGTAATCCTTTCACCATCTGCTTCTGCTGGAGAGTTTTCAAACCTTGGAAATTCAAATGTCCATGCCTACAATGCCAAAGATGTGTTTGATCCTCTATGACTGTATTGAAACATATAGACTCTTTTGGTTGAGACGCAGCAAGCAAAACAAACATCCTGTTGGATGACATTACAGACTCCATAAGCAAGCCCTTTGCAGGATGAAAGATCTTGCACTATCCACTCTGAAATACAATTGAAAGTCCTTTCTGTAGAAGTTGTCCAATACTTAGCAAATTATTCTTCAACTCCGGTACATAAAACACTCCAGTGATGATTTGATCAATTCCATTTACTCGCAGCTTTATATTGTCTTTTCCATATACTGTCATGCTTGACTTGTTTCCAAGCTTTACTGATTATCTGAAGCTCGCATCCAAGTCTAAAAAACATTCCTTCTTTCCGCACATATGATTACTGCAGCCTGAGTCAAGATACCACAATTCTTCTCTGTTCACCTTTGTATTTTCAACATAGGCCATCAATAGAATTTCTTCTCCAGCCTCTACAAAATTTTCTCCTTTCTCCTTGCTTGGACATTCATATTGAAAGTGCCCACGTTTATGACAATAGTAACATTCTACCATGGATTTGTCAAAGTTTCTGCCTCTCCCTCGACCTCTTCCTCTAAAACTGCCATGTCCACGACCTCTTCCTCCAGAGAATTCATCAAACGTGACCTTCAACGCTTGTTCTTCTATGATATGATCATTCATACGCTGTTCGTGAACAAGTAGACTACTCTGCAACTCGTCGATCGACATAGAGTCTAGATCATGTGACTCTTCAATAGAGCAAACGACATAATCAAACTTAGAAGTCATTGACCTCAAAATTTTTCAATGACTAACACATCTGTCATTTTTTCACCATGTAATCTCATTTTATTAGCTATGGTGAGAGTCTTGGCAAAGTATTCATTGACAGATTCTCCTGTCTTCATGTGAAGAATCTCAAACTCTTTTCTAAGAGCTTGTAATTGTGCTCGTTTAACCCGTGTGGTGCCTTGATACTTTTGTTTCAAAGAATCCCAGATATTCTTTAATAAATCTTTGTTCAGAATTGTCTCCAGAATTGAACGGTCAATTGCTTGGAACAAATAGTTCTTGGCTTTCAGGTCCTTCAGTTTTTGATCTTCAATGACTCTCCTCTGTCCTTCTGTGAGATCTGCTTCTTCTGCTGCCGCAGGGATCCCATTCTCCACCAGACTCCAATATTCCTTTGATCTTAAGAAATTTTCCATGAGCATAGACCAGTGATCGTAATGCCCATCAAACTTAGGAATTGATGGCTGCACATAGCTGCTTTTGGATGACATGTTCACACCTAGAAGACTGCTGCTTCTTCTGCTTTTAATAAATCAAACTCCCTAGAAGGAGGCTCTGATACCAATTGTTGAAAACAGGAACTATTCAGATTGCAAGTTTATTGAAGAAGAATAATACATAATAAATGATATAAACAATGGCAACTTTAAGTAGCCTTACAGAAAGAGTAAAAAAAGGAAATAACAGCCCACGTTTAACAACCTATTACGTGGTAATAGACTAAGTCAAAATTAAAATAACTACTCCCTAAACAGCAGGGATTTATTAAGGAAGCAGTAGCACAAAATCTTCTAACTGCACAACTAACTGCAAGCTAACATATTGTTGGCCCTGATATGTTTGAGTGGAGGCTCACTGGTTTCTATGGCTTTCTCGAGCGAAGGAGACGAAGAGAGTCATGGAACCTGATTCGTGCACTAAGTAGGAGATCCAACTTGTCGTGGGTGTGTATAGGTGACTTCAACGATATGTTGAGTGTGGAAGACAAATGGGGGAATACCGACCACCTTGATGCTCTGATTCAATGGTTTAGGGAGGCTATAAAAGACTGCCAACTCACCGATATCCCTCTCGAGGGATATCCAAACACTTGGGAGAGGGGTCGAGGGCACTCAAATTTGGGTTCAGGAAAGGTTAGACAGAGCTTTCAGTATTGTTTCTTGGTTCTCTCATTTTAAAGAAGTAGAGCTTCTTAACCTCACCAGCTCCACTTCGGACCACAGTCCAATCCAGTTAGTCTTTAGGAAGCAGATTGTTCATTGAAAACATTTCAGGTTTCGGTTTGAAAATTCCTGGATAAGGGAACAGTTCTTAAAATAGCGGTCCATCGTTCATGGGAAGGCTCTATGGGTCAAGGAATTATTGACAGATTTGATCAGCGTTCAACAAGTCTGTCTCAATGGGGCAGGGACCTAGCTACCAAATTTAAAGCTGAGGTTAGAGAATGTCACAACAACATTAGAGTCTTGAGGCCTTTGATGGACACTGAATCTGTCCAAGCTTACTCTAGATGATGCAGGGAGAAATTAGCATGGCTGTTTGCCCAGGAGGAGTATTGGAAGCAGAGAGCCAAGTTGTTCTGGTTAAAAGTGTTAAATAATATTTATGTAGTCTTATTTATTAAGGGTAGAATAGTACTTTCAGTTTAACCTATATATACGTTATTTGTATTTAGGTTAAGACCTAAGCATTCATAATATACAGATTATTCAGAATTCTAGCCTCCTTTTTGTATTTGATCTCAATTATTTTAACATGGTATCAGAGCTGGTTTTATGAAACGAGGCTTAATCTCGAACACAACTTCGCGGATCCAACTTGTTTTGTGTTTTGGAGTGAGATTTTGTCTTCCGCTTCTGCAAAATTTGGTATTTCGTCAGTTTCTGCAATTATTTTGGTATTTCGTCTTCCCTTCAGCTTTTGCAATTTGGTATTTGCGTTCAGTTTCTGCAAATTTGTTTTGTGTTTTGGAGTAATCGTATAATTTTAAGAAGATATTTGTTTAGTTTCTGCAATCTCTGTTCAGTTTCTGCAATTTGGTATTTTGTTTTCCGCTGCTTTTGCATTCTGGTTCTCTGTGATTGTTAATTATGGCTACTGAAAGTGATGATTCGCTTCAGTCTGTGAGTGTGAGGTTGGATGGGAAGAACTATTTGTATTGGAGCTATGTAATGCGAAATTTTCTTAAGGGTAAGAAGATGTGGGGGTATGTTAGTGGAACTTATATGATACCTAAGAATATTGAGGAGGGGGATGCTGTTTTGATAGATACATGGGAAGCAAATAATGCAAAGATCATTACTTGGATCAACAATTCTGTTGAGCATTCGATAGGTACGTAGTTGGCAAAGTATGAGACAGCAAAAGAGGTTTGGGATCATTTGCAAAGGTTATTCACGCAATCAAATTTTGCAAAACAGTATCGATTAGAGAATGACATACGAGCTCTCCATCAGAAGAATATGAGTATTCAAGAGTTTTATTCTGCTATGACAGATCTTTGGGATCAATTGGCTCTTACAGAATCAGCAGAATTAAAGGTATGTGGTGCCTATATTGAGCGTAGAGAACAGCAACGATTGGTACAGTTTTTAACAGCACTTCACAGTGACTTCGAAGGACTTAGAGGTTCAATTCTGCATCGTTCTCCACTGCCTTCTGTTGACTCTGTTGTCAGTGAGTTATTGGCTGAAGAAATACGTCTTCAGTCTTATTTTGAAAAGGGAATTCTTTCTGCTTCAAATCCTTCTCTACTAGCAGTACCTTCTAAGTCATTCTCTAATCATCAGAACAAGCCTTACACAAGGGTTGGCTTCGATGAGTGCAGTTTCTGTAAGCAGAAAGGTCATGGGAAGGCTCAGTGT
>Ga0307515_10008700_pt1 | contig 19738 bp, 22 predicted proteins | sample 17_EM_MG_FD_194513 | JGI IMG/M metagenome (GOLD analysis project Ga0307515, IMG submission 194513) | Populus trichocarpa ectomycorrhiza microbial communities from riparian zone in the Pacific Northwest, United States - 17_EM | ecosystem: Host-associated > Plants > Roots > Unclassified | place... | reverse complement strand
AAGAGCCTTATATGAATCTATAGATGGACCCGCTGTGCGACCCGCTGACAACCCGCCCAATTCAGACGGGTTGGGAGTTTACCATGGAACCGTACCCGAGTGGGCAGTTCGGGTTTATTGACGACCCAGACCGCCAATTTGGCAACAGTTCGGTTTGGACCCGGACCCGGACCCGAAGTGACGGTCCGGAACCGTTGCTAACACTAGTCTGCAGGCTATCTGGCGGGCGGCCAAACCAGGTTCTGAGATCTGAAGGCGGACCAGGCCTGTTTTCGAGGCCTCCGGTAGCGCAGGTCAAGCCCAGTTTCATACAGGCCAACAGGGCTGGGCCGCTTAGGAACACTGGCTGATACTCATCATACTTTTCGAAAAGCAGTCTAGCGCATAGACTGAGATCCCTATTTTGTGTGACAGTCTTTTCCAGTGCGATCCTTCTCAGAAGATCAAGCCGTTCCAGGCACATCTCCTGTGGCCTCGAATCAGGCTCTCAGTGGTGTAAGTGTGCACTAAGATGAAAATGGAAGTGACAAAAAGGGAATAGTGTGGCGAGGGAATGAAGTTGTGAGAGAGCCTGGAGACCTCGCTTCACACAAAGTTCCTAGGTCAACCCGGTTAAAATTTCAACACCATGGGTTTGAGCTGGGTTTGCATGGAAAGAAGAGTTCAAGGGAAAAGAAATCAACTTTATATGGGGCACTATGCAAATTGGACAAAATTTGTGGTGTAAAGTGATTGAGAGTGACAGGGTTAAGGTGTGAATAACCTGGATCAGGTTCGGGTTCAGGCTGCAGTGAATGCAAATATGGTGGATTTTTTTAAAAAACACTCGGCATTGACTCAGGTAGCTGTAAACTAATACCCCCCAAAATATCAGCTCTCTGGAGGTGATTTGAATTTTTGGTGGAGTCATGTCTCCAGGCCCTTTCACCTCACTTTTTTCATGATCCCAATTTGGATCAGACTCACCATTTCGGTTAGTATAAAATCACGTGAGATCAAGGGCCGGGGTACGAGGCCACATCTCCTGGGATTTGAGTTTCAATGGGCCCACAGAACTGCTCTTCAGAAGTTGGAAAACCAGAGACGCCATGAGATCTGTTGGCAACTGGGATTGTTCTTGACTTGCGCGGAGGGGAACAGCACAACACACCCTTCCGAATTCCCGTTCTCTCAGACAGTACAGCGTAAACGTGTATATTAGCAATATGCCTTGTCATCAAAGTACACCGTAGTTTCTTCATCTGAAAACAACTTTGTACCGACTCTCTTGTAGATCTGCTCTGCCTCTCCGCCGGGCTTCGTGACGATACATGCTTCACTTGCATCCGCACCACCACTTCTTCTTTCGCTTCTACTGGTATTGCAGGTCAAGAAGAGCAAGAGACCTGAGTTTTTGCAGGTTGCGTCTCCGTGAGCTCGCCGCGACGGGTCTCGATGCGCTCAGGAAGCTCGGACAAGAGGTCTTCGATAGGCGCGTAATTTCCGAGCTTTTTCAGTTCTTGGGCGCTGTATGCTTCGAATGAGTTCGTGAAGTCGGCGGAATACACGCTCTTAGTAGTAACATCAGAACTAGACACCCCATTGACGACTCAGACGGAGGGCTTGATGGATCCGTTTTGATTGCCGTTGCAGTCCGAATACGTAGGGGACGACCTGGATGCCATCAGTTACAAGAAATAATAGGATGTAGCTTCTCACATGGCGTATCTGAGACTTAGAAGTTCACGGGGTGTTGAGAGGATGTTAGGTGGTTAGTTGCAAGGGCAGAGGCAGCTATTGGAGCATTTACGTTTTGGCCTTTAGGTGGCATAAACAAAAGCCACTGGCGACCCAAACTGTGCCATACCCACATCAACAATGGCCAAGTAATAGGAGCTTTCAGTCATACCCTGTTTGATATGTCCAATGACTTTACTACCTCCCAAGTTAAAGTTAATATCTCGAAGCTCCTTTCCAAGGCAACCATTCCTCATTGCAGCACAACAAGAACTAGATTGTATGAAGACTAAAATAGTAGCGGACTTTCTTTATGGTTTAATTGACACTGCAACCTGTGTGTGGTGCGTAATGCAATAGGTACTAAATCAAAATTCTCTTAGCGCAACATAGTGGCTAGGTGACTGGGGGTGGAATTCTCATTTGAGTGATCTGGGAGAGGAGGTCCAAATATAGGGGTGCACAAACGATCACTCGCTAGCTTGGCGACATTCCTAATAGAGCAAATAATTGCTTAGCATATTGCATATTCGGTTAGACCCATTTCGAGTATTCGATGAAGTAACTGGGCTTCGCTGGCACTCAGTACAGCCATAAAGTGCACTGGATTTAGTAAAATTGAACAGATGAGTAGTGCAGGTTATTGCGAAACCCCTCTCCCAACTCCCATAGCTGATGCACCGGAAGAAGTTTCAGTGACAGTCCAGTTTAGATAGATCCAATAAATTAGATTAGACGCACAAACTTTGGCCATCTCCCTTCAACAAATTACATTTAAGAAGCAACCATATCACAGCTTGGCACCTTTATCGCTTGGCGCAATAGTACAGTTTTTTTCTCTATACAGCTAGATTAATTACCGCATTAGGCCCCATCCTTGTAAGGATACATGGAGTAAACTTCATGGCAACTTCATGGCAAGTACCCAGGTACTGCGGCTGTAAGTGGTGAGCGAAGTACTGTACTGCTATCTAACTCCTTTGCTCTGGTAGAGTTTTGGCACCATGACCGGCTCTTTCTATTCAGTCAACAGGAACAGCACTACAGGCAGCGGATTACACACCCTCGTCGAAGGACTCACGATATCCCCCTCCTCACCCGTTTCATCATCGGCTACGACAACGCAGTCTTCGTTCAACTCTTCGTCGATATTCAATAACCCCAACCAGAGCTCCTCATTTACTCCCCTTTCAACCCCTAGCTCAACTCCAGGTAATGCTGGTGCTCAGACTTTTACCGCACGGAAGCTGAGCTATGCTGTTGGAGCTGGTCAGACCAACAGTTTGGCCGTAAAGGAGGTCGATGATCCTACCAGCACGCCTTCCAACAGCAAAAGCCAACTTCTGAACAGCTCACGTCCATCTCATGAGACTCTTTCTCCAGCGGCTTACGGCCCTGGTGCAAGATGCAACAGCTATAGAGGTCGGGTCTCCCTTACTTCCTGATTTAAATTGAACTATGGGAATTAACTCGCTCCCAGGGTCTGACACTGTTAAGTTGGAAGAGTTCCTCTACACTCGCGGATTCCGGGAAGGAGCGTGTAGCGATATAACCGTAATCGCTTTTGGGACTCGATATCGTCTACATCGCTTGATCCTCGACCGATCGCCGTTCTTCTCTTCATGTTTTAATGGGGGGCCATGGGCAGAATCCGAGTCTTCGGAGATTACACTTTCACCCGAAACTGCAGATCCTAATATTACTCAGCATGCGTTTCAGCTTGCGCTTTCAAGACTGTATGGACACGTTGACGCGGCAGAAGAGGATAAACACGCGTTGCCACTGCTAGCAGCTGCGAGTTACCTGGAGTTACAAGACCTGGCGGAGTCGTGCGTTGCTTCGTTACTTAGGAACCTCGGAACTAGTGGTATTACAGAAATAGTCACGTTCGTCACCAACAGCTACTATGGCCCCCTTACGGATCGATTATTGGAGAGTGCGAAGGCACTATTGTATAGAGATGGTTGGGAAATGGATTTTGCTCAGGGCTGGGACGGTATTCCTGGCGAATTTGCAGCAGAGATCATTGGCTACGATGGGTTTTATTGTCCCAATGAATATGCTCGGTACTGCTTTGTGAGGGACCTCATCAATTGGCGGATGAGGCAAAGTTATAGCCTACAGGGTTCTCCAATCGACGACACCTACATGAAAGTCCCTGAGGTTCCCACACCTGAAAGTCCACTCTCATTTGACAACGTTAGCGACATCATTTCAACAGCAGGAGATGATGATGCGGACTTTAGGCCTCTACGAAATTTATTAGAAACAGGCATTTATTATTGTCACATAGATTTCGCCCAACTTCAGTCGATTGCGGAAGACATTGATATACTCGGGAGGCCTATGGTTAGGGACAAGACCATTAAAGATGCCCTCTGGCATCAAATGATACTGCAACAAAAGGTTCTTAATGCCCCTATCGACAGTCCTGAGTTGGGCATTACGAAGAGAGAGTATGTGCGGGCAAAACCGTCAAGTAGAGGAAAGAGCACTAGTAGTTCAAGGTTGAGTACTAGCAGCCGGAAAACTGTCGCAACGGTAGCACCCCAGGCCTCACGGCTTGATCTCTTGGACATGGGGCGAACACCGGGGAGGAAGTACCCAATCCCCTCTGAAGACTCATCTACCACAGTTATAGGGGATTGCCCTGAGCAATCCCCTCGCGTCGGTACCTCCAGACACCCTCGTGGCACTTCGGGCAACCGTGACTCAACTCTGAATCTCGATCTCGATATAAGTGACATCGAAGCGGGAGAAGAACTTCGGTACAGTGAATTTCCTCCGTTCCGCTTCTCGGCGGAATTTAAAAACATACGAACCTTGAAGGTATTATTTTGTTATGTGGGGCGTAGCCCTTTTACCGCCCCCCTGATGACTGACTCACTCTAGGAAAGGAAACGTGTCTACTCTAAAACCGTCTTCTATGCGGGTAGTTATTGGTATTTACCATCTTGGGTGATGGAAGACTTTTGTATTCACAGCCTACTAGGAACATCTATATCCAGAAGGTAGTCAAAGGCACGAAGAATATACAACTAGGCGTGTACCTTCACCGTGCAAAAGACCGCGAGGGAAGTGGTTCCGGCAGCTCCAGTAGAGAATCCGAGCAGCTTGTGGGAATTATCAGTACCAATCAAAAATCCGATGCCGAAGACGGAGATACGACTATGATCGACGGTGAAACGACTTCTACTGTATCCTTGCGCCCTGGTGCGAATACCTCTGCTAGTCGGTCACTCCCTGGTGGTGGCATCGCCTCATCTTCATTGCCGGAGAACTCTGTTCCAGCACTCGGCTATTATGTGGATACACGGCCGATGATACAGACATATTTTAAGATTTTCTCACCTAGCAGAAAGGGAAAAATGTTAAGTATGTTCTCTAGTCGACCCGATAGTTTTAATTTCAGTCAGAGTTGGGGATGGAAATCGAGTAGTTTGATCTTGGACGAGGTCGGGAGTGATAAAGATACAAATCTGAGGTTTATGGTTGTGCTTGGTGAGTTTGCACCCACCTAACAGCCTTGCATATACTAATAGGCCGTGGTGGTGGTGGTAATAGGCAATGTTTAGGTGGGATTTTGAGATTCGGGCTTCATTTTGAACGTAGTGACTTTGGGACCTACTAGGTTGTGTTGTAGATGGACGACCTTTTTAATCAGGTATCATAGTTTAGTAATGGGATATGCCGACATATGTTCGGCGTTCAGTTTTTTTGGCATGGGTGGCATTGAATAACGTGGTGTCTATCCTTTTTTTTGGGAGTTAATCTTTTAGATGATGTTTATCTGCATTTTATGTACCTACTTAAGTATCTAGGTATCTAGGTATCTACCAGTTCTTTCCCTTTCTCTTCCACGCGTTGAGGGAGGTTACATATGTGGTACAGGTGGTCTGGGGAGACCTCAATTTCGGGAAATATGACGATGGGGGTAGGTTTAAACTAGGGCTCGGTTGAAGATGGTAGTTAATTTTCCCTTTTGTCTGGTAATGAGGTCGTTATAATGGCGGGGTCATTTTTTTATTGAAGGTATGAATGGGAAAGAGTTTAGTGTGAACCCTAGGTATTAAAATTTAGGGTTCGGACTCATAACTACATGAAGTAGAGTACATAAGTAAGTACTGAGTGAGTGAGTGGGATTAGCCTGAAGATTGGCGAATGAGTTCTTGATGGAGCTGTTGATGTCCTATCTATTTAAGTACTGTTGAAAGGATGGGGAATTTTAATAAACGCAGTTAATACGTATTAAAGTGCTATCAATTTTACAAGCGCTTTCAATCCGTATTTGCGTATTCGGACGGTTGATAGAATTGATGGCACTTTAAGACAGATAGGAAACGTTGAAAAAAAACCCCATTTCTTACAACTGTACTTAAGCACAATGTAGTTCTCGCCTTCAATACCTAGCCTTGATCTTTCTCTTCATTTTCCCACCGCAACTCGTTTATTGCCCTTCAAACTGGGGTGGTGCTTATTGACCGCTTATGTTATACTGCTGGTGTGTACTGTTATCGAGGCGTCCACTTGATTTAATTTGCTGCATTTGTTTCGATTTGTTTCGTGGTGAGCGAGTTGGTTGAAATGTGACACCTGGGGACTGCGCCCCAATATCTAAAAGAAATCGGCTATCGTGCGAAAGTTCTACTACCAACTGCAAGTAAACCACCAACATAGTCCTTTGGAAAGCTAGTTTGGGAGCAAGAGCAACTGCGTCGTCCGGAAGTGGAGTGAAACATAGAGAGCTCTTTATAGAGTATGAAAAACCATTAAACAACTTTAGAAGTACTCTAACTTGGGGCTGGGTTTGATACACAGAACATAATCGAAGCGTCTAAAAATAGAGGCTAGGGCTGAGCTACAGGCTACAGCCGCACGAACACAGCCGACTGCGACCAGACACACAACCTCGAGGTCCTCCTCCGCTCTCCCCTCTTTATCTATCGTTAGCCTTTTCGCTGTCTAGCTTTATAAAGAGCTCGCCTCTTATTTTACGTCGCCCTTAATTCTGAAAGCAATTTACGCGTTTGTACACAATGGCGCTCTTTAGGTCGAATCGTTCTAGCTTTCCGAAAATCCCCTTCTTCATTGTCAGGCTACTACAGTTCTTGTGCTGCGTCGTCGTCCTCGGCGTCCTCGGGTTTTTCCAATATCATTTGTGGTCCGATGGCTATAGGACGCCATACGAGTTCTCGTTACTGGATTTCGCAGTATGTTCAAAGCCGTCTGGAGCTTGGGGCCTACTAATTAATGAATGTGCTGTCGATAGGCTTCTGCGACCCTCCTTAACGTCTTTGTCACCACCATCTTCGTGTGTTGCTGTGGCCTTTCGCCCCTCTACATCATAATCATCGACTCGATCCTCACCATTCTCTGGGCCGCCTGTTTCGGTCTCCTCATGAATGCTATGGGAAAGACTACCACACAGACCTGCGACGTCAAGAACTGGGGAAACAATGACGGCGTCCGTGTCTGTCACTTGTTTAAAGTCTTGGCCGCATTCTCGTTGTTTTCGCTGTTTTCGTTCATAGCGATGGTGGCTACCGCTGTTGTTATGCGTAAACGAGAGATGAACCATAAATATACACCCGCACCTAACCCTGCCAATATGCAGAAGACGAATACCTCGTATAATCCGCCCCACGTTAGTGCCGGCAGTGCGTACGGGGCTCCTCCTCCACCGGCCTACAATCCCCCTGAACAGTTTGCGACGGGCCCTAAACCAACGGCTGGGACTCATCAGGGCCCTACTTACTATAGCTAGTGGTGTTAGCTTGCGTAAAATTCGAGCAAGCAGGGACGGTGATGGTGGCTCGTTTGGAAGATTTATTCTCTTTTTTGATGTGGTTGTTTAAGGGTTTCTTACATGGGAGGTATGTGGTTTAGGTTTGGTGTATCTTGGTTTTCATATTCGCATAGGTGTTGACGCTGTGCTTTTATGTAGTGGAGGGGAGCATGTGTAATGAAAAGGTAGGCGCTAGTTTTGGGGTACAAATTGACTACCCATGTGTTTTATCATTGTGCGATTTTTGGAGTTGAATCTACACTTGTATCCATATCACCTGTCCCGCAGCATGAGATCCCCTCATCTACCCTCAGCATTCGAATTTATGTAAGCTAATTAGCAAGGTTTCTGATAGTTATCAGTTTGCAGTTGATATTGTAGGTAGGTGTTTACACAGCAGCGTGGAGGGTCTCGAGCGTTCATAGTGAGCCATACAAAAGACCAGAAATCTCACAAAGGTATTCCCTAAGCACAATGACACATAAACATTCCTCACAAATCGATCCGTGAACGAAATGAGAAGCTGCCCGAAACTCCCGCATAAACAGTTATACTACTTTCCTATTTGCCGTTAGCATCCTCCCAGACAAAGAGTATCATAATAGTAACAACGCACCACCGCATCCCTGACCGACTGTCATCCTCATGCACATCGTCAACTTCATACTGATTCCCGAACGGATTATCAGGATCTTCCTCTTCCTCTTCTTCCTCTTCAACCGGAATCTTCTCCTCCGGCCTCGGCGGCATTGCGGGCGGTGGTGCGTCATCATCAAGAGTCAGTGCACCTGCCCTTTTACTTATACCGCCGTCAATTGATGATGAGGCGGCGTTCCACTCGTCATCACTGTCCGAGTCCTCCTCTATCGGTTTATCATACGCTCCATATAATTCTAGGGCTGCTGCGAGCTCCTCATGAGCATGGATAAGAGATCCTAGCCACTGCTCCGACTCTACATGTTGGATGTATCTGAGAATATTATTGCGGAGTGTCTTGCAGGACTCGTAGAGTTGCGCCGTTTCCTGCTTCTCCGATGGACGCTCCTTCTCGCGGTTGATTAGCTTTAGCGCGTTCAAAAGATTCGTCGATGCAATGGAGGCGTTTGCGAGTGCTAGGTTAAGCGCCGGTTTTTCCTTTTCAAGGTTGAAGGTCGGATGCTTATTTTTGCCTTTAGATATTGACTTTTTATGCGAACTTCTCCAGCTGCTATCAGATACTTTCGAGGATGAAGGCCTGCTACTACTCGACGGGGAAGCAGAGGTCGTGGGACTCCTAGGAAACGTAGGAGATGGTGGAGAAGCGGCTGCCCGATTGGCAACTGTAACCGGTGGGACTGCTTTCGGCGTAGGGCGGTTGCGGCGCGGAAATTGTTTATACAGGTTTGCGATCCCCTGAAGGCCCTGAGTATCCTTGTATTCACTCGCCCATTGTGCGAAAAGGACCTTCAGCTTCGCTTTCACGTCAGGGTCGGTAGTGGATTCTGTTGCGGCAATGCGAAGACGCTCAAGGAGGGGTTCGTCGGCAAAGGTTCGCTGAAAGCGAGGCCCAGCGTTGGATATTAGGGCATCGAGAAGCTACGTGGGGTAGGTCAGAAAATCATTGGATCCTCCGACCAAGTCTGAATGGCTTATACCGTGAGCGCGCGTAACTGCCGATGAATGTTCCCATACTTCCTGCACAATGTGAGAGGAGACAATGTAAAGACTGGAAAGAACTAACAGCTTCTTCCGTATAGCTCTACTAGCTTCTGTGGGACCAGAGTCTTGCAACTTGATCGATTCTATCAGTTCCGGTAGTCCACCATAGTCGTTTTCTTCGTACTCCTCCGAGGTCAGACGCTCGATGAGCACCGTGGTTGCTGTGTATGGTTTTTTCTTTGAAAATAGTAGGTTTAGTATGAAGTGCTAAAGACATGATAGGGAAGGAAGTAACCATAGCGTGCAAAAATATGAGGAGAAGACCGGCGTGAACTGATGTCTATGAGTTGATCTGTTGTGGTTGGTGGTTTGGCGGTTTGGTGGGGTGGTTGACGCAGCTGCAGTCGGGAAGCTGCAGTGGCCCCTGTTAATGAGAGCGGGAATTGCGGGGGAGATAGCTCGAGTCTGGTGGACAATGTAGGGGTTAGGGTTGTCATTGGTCATGTATCGTGGCACTGCGGTATAAAGCTTTTGTTATCTCAGAATTAATTGCCTGCCTAAATTTTCCGTGCGGACTCCCTGGTATCTATCATATGCATACAATTTCCTTCACAAATTGGACATAGTCCCTCTCTGCTTCCCAAATCACCAAAATCTGAATGTAGAACTCAGTTCCAACACTTCCCTCATATCTTTTCTTCATTCTTCCTATGACTCTGGCGGCCTTCCCTTGCCCCACAGGCCCCAGAAAAGCTGCAGAGTCAGTACCCCACAATTCACACCTTTTCCAATACTCAAAAGAGCCAGAAAGAAATGGCGGACGATCATGAAACAGGTCGAGGAATTGGAAAATCTGCCGGTTTTCGATTCTTTCTGAAAATGATACCCGGGCTTTGAACACCAATTAGCAACTAATCATTCAAGAGCGTACACTTAATATGAGGGACAACCATATAATTCTACCAAAACGTCACCTGCTTCAGAGTCATATGGCATATTTTTGCATGCCACCCCGACGCTTATAGCTTCACCAAGTCTGAAACAAGTCTTCACGACTGTGCGAGTGCTAAGACAATCGATAACACTACGTGGTTGAACCTCTGTGGGAAATTGGCCTCGGACAAACAGTTTCATTCCTGTAGCGTTGGCCAGGGACTGCTGAGTATTCCCTGAAGTAAATTGAATACTGTCGAGGGTCAAATTTTGACACTTGAGGGAAGTTCCAAGGGCCAAGAATCTGGATTTCGTGAGAGTTCTCCTTGGTGGCTCCATTTCTATAGCAGGATGTTGTGTCTTTGCAGTTCCAACTTCCACTCTTAGTAGCAATGGCTGCAGTGGACCGTCGCTACTGTCATAGGTTTTGGCGGCTTCTTGCTTTCTCGGAAGGGTCACCCCAAGATGGGCATCTGCCTGGGTATTGATGAACAGAGAGGTTCCCATAGGAAAGGCATCGACCGTGATGTCAATGCTATCACTTTCGATGTCTCCACCCCCCTTAGACAGGTTGCAGTTCTCTTTCTCGCTGGGTTGCCAATCATCGCCAACAACCAGTTCCTGGGAATTACCGTCGAATGGATACTCTATATCCTCCAGCGGCTCAAAGCGTTCTGTGACATGACCTTTATGTGCGTGGTAAGTTTCGGAAGATTGACAAACATTGGTAAAATCCAGGGCACCTTTGATATTCATGTACCCTTCAGCGGTGCGGCGGTCAGCGTTTTCGACAGTTTCTTCCATAGTGGCCTGGAGGGGATACACATCATCCCCTAATTCGGCCAATGAAAGTAAATAATCGTCGATATCATTGTCGCTGAAAAAACCGTCTTCTAATTCTGCCATTCTGGAATTAATATTGAAGTTGCTTCCGGAAAGGAGTTGCGAAGAAGGTTGTGGGGCTCGATTATATTTGTTACGATTTTACAAATCGTACAATATGACTCTGGTACATACTTACATTAGATACACTACGGGGGGCTCGAATAAGTACATAAGCCTCACATGGGTTTGAAGTGAGGCTATCATGTGTTATTAGGTTAATGTGGTGCTGTTTCAATTTGCAGGCTGACATGTGGAAAACCAATTTGTTAGCAACACCGAAATGTAAGCCTGTCTGATTTGTCAGCAGCACAAGTCTGCGAAGGTTGGTAGAGTTGACAGGGTTACAGTAGTGTGTAATACTAGCACGGTGGCTAGGTTAACACCAGCCAAAATGTATTTTTCTCACTGGGAGCCTCTGCAAGTGTATGGGAGTTGTCAAACCAGAATCCTACAATGATCAAATCTCAGAGTTGACTGGACTAATGCAGTGGCCTTCAAATGCATTTGGGAGTGCTGGCAACAAATTTGTGAGAACACAGGAGGACTGGCAACAATCTGGGGAGCACTATGAAATATAGGTCATAAGCTTTGCAACAGAGTAAATTGGCACTATCTGTGAAAGTGCAGATCGACTATATGCTGCACTATACATACACATGCACAAATGAAGTGTATAGTATACTTTCTGAGAATCTGTGCACATCAGCAAAAACAAAATTTCCTTCATTAAATGTATTTAGTTTATTGTACCCACAAACTCAAAAAAATGGACACACACCTTCGACAACCACACTCAACGCCTGGTTTTGCCAAGCTTTCCCCTATTTGGGGGGGAGCAGGGTTTTACTTTGGCTTCACTCCATATCTTTTGTCTGTGTCCGCTTGCTTTTGCGAGTGTATCTCGTTGGTTTAAAGCTCTCTTTACCACTCAGCATCGACTTCGACCGGTAGTCTACCCCTCAGCAGCAACTCGCCACTCAAAGTTTTACGCCAGGTATCGATGCCTACAACATGCCTGTGGATTCACCAGTACGTGAGGTCCGGGACCGATCAGCGCAGTATCGGTGAAGTTCCGTCAAGCGGTCGAGTGCTGATATTCATGCTCCGTACAAGCTCTTTGAACCAACAACAATGGACAAGACCCGCTTCTCGGGCACCACTAGGACGAAGTACAAGAAGTGGCCTTACCATAACATCACCCTTCTGCCCCCCCATTCCAGTCAAGCTGTTAGGGGTCGTCTCTTAGCAGCGATAATGATACTTGAATTATGATACAAGATGCATACATATCTACGATATGCATAACACCTATGCATGTGAACGTTCAAGTGGTCAGCAACATGCTCTGTAACAAGAGTACATGTTGGTCGTGCGAAGTGTGGGCACTTCGCTCACACCTGGATACTATGCGGGACATGTGTGGTAATCACACACGGCAGCTGATAGTCATATGCGATTAAGAGAGCTCTTCTCCCCACCCAAAGGCGGGATGGGATTCGGAGAAGCATGTTCCGGTCTGGAGAGAAGTCTCGACCTTAGTATGACGTAACTGAGGGATTAATGACGTAGGCAATGTGCCTAGAGCGAGCACTGCCAAGTTGACGCTAGTAGTCTGGATCGCAATGTAACCTCGTATCGGATACGGGCTTACGTGTCTTTAATCTACGTTGGCATAGCATCGGTTGGTCGCCGACTAAGTCTATGACGCAATTAATAACTCATGTGCATGAGGGATTAAGAGGGGTAAGCATTATCGCTCGGGTGATAGATGTTCCAACTACCGACTTGTACGTTGCAAAGGATGTCTGAGATAAGAAAGATAAGCTGATACCGCGCGATGGATGGCCTGATTTTTATCAGGAGCGTAATGCTTTCAAACCACATTGCATGAGCACAATTACCTGAGGGTGTTGTGGCGAGTTATTACCGGGCGCTAAGAGGGCGTGGCCGAGATAACGCTATCACCGCTATGAGGAAGCACGGGCTATAAAGAGCCAGCGATGGTCGAAGGAATTGGAGGACATCAGCGAGCAAGTTAGCTTTCAGAACACCGAAGACGATCTTAAAATATTATTAAGAAATCTATCTACCTATCTACACGATTAAAGACATCAGTTGCCACTATTTCTTCCCTAATCAATTTACGCGATTACCCTCTATATGCCTGGACACAGACTCACGTACTCCGAATACGCACTGCAACAGATTGTAGAATTGTTCGGCAATATTCTGTTCAGTTTTCACGAGCACAATTTAACCCACACCTACCGAGTGGTTTTACGTTTCGCGCAACTCGAGAATATCGACTACCTGGTGTTACGGTATCTGAACACCGGCTTGTTACCATTGGAGGAATTTTCCGAGGACCTGTTGTTCGACGAGGAAGCTTGATTTATATCTACAGAGGGGACGGTCTGTGGTATAGGTTTAGATTGGGAGTTCTCGTTGTTCAGGAACGAGAAGTTGAGTCTTAGGATAAGACGAGGAGAGAAAGAGATATTTTGATAGGCGGCCGTACTTAGTTCAATAAATATTGTATTGATTATTGGGACTAAGAACCCCCGTAACACAAGCCCTGTTAGGGGTACTCCCCTAGCAGAGTAATGGTACTGGATAAATCCATGTGGTGTTGCCCTTTAGCGGGGGTGGCACTAATCACGACTCGATTGAGCAAGTATGAGGCTTGGCGGATTCATTGAAAGCATAGTGCCGCGGCTGCTGATGTGATGATGCAGCAACCTGCCAGATCGAACGGACATAAGTCCCGCCGAGCAAGTTGTCCTCAACCAGTTTCACTCCTGATTCTATGCGGTTGCATAGGTTATGTTATGCACGGCAGTCGTGTTAGTAAAGGGCTCTCCGGTCAACCAAGCCTCTTGGATAGGGGGGCATGTCCGAGTCAGGTTGATAACCTAAGCACATAGAACTGAGGGAATAATGGCATTGGCAAGAAGCCAATAGCGGATGCTACCCCTTGATCCGGGTGGATGGTTCTGCAAGATAATTTATGAGGATAAATTACTCGCATATATTCTACGTTGGCATAGAGTGGATTATCCCAACCACAGAAGAGCTATGAGTTATTAAATAACATAAAACGTGTTCACCGTATGGGTGGGGCATTCTAAGTACCAAATTAAGACAACGATTGGCAAGGGAATAGTCCGATTTATGAGCTGACGATGATACGTGTCCTTCGGGACTCGCGAGCACTTCTGATTAGGCGCAGCGGATAAGACGCAAGGATATCTATCGGGCGATGCCACTAAGACCCACAGATAAGAGGCTATTATTTGAGGGATTAAATCATAGTTGTAGGAGAAGCAACTATAAAGGACTATAAGAGGATTAGCGCACGAAAACTAAGTCGCAAGGGTATCTACGAGGCAATGGCCTATTGTTGAGGGATCAATTTATAGTTCGGAAATCAGGGGATCATCGAGAGCGATGCAAAGCCTGTACTGAAGAGACACGGGATCATCGAGAGTGATGCTAAGCCTGTACTGTCTATTCCATGAGACTATAAAGAGATCAGGTTGTTCCGGGTTGAAGGAGGCAAGCTTGAACAGCGAGAGAAAAACGATACCTACCAGTGGAGAAAGATCCTTATTTATTATTGCATTTTTATGATACCTATACCTATTTTATCTATACCTAAAATCCATTAGCTTTGTGTAGCGGCAGCCCCGCACCTTTGAATTCTCTTTAGACGGGTTAATGCCTGTTACCTTTGAGAACGACAATGACATCATTGTATACGCTCTGGAGTGCGTTATAGCCCACGCAAGACGAACTCAGCAAGTCTTCGTGGCACAGTGTGTATGGTGGCTAGCTTCAGTTATTGGACTTGAACGAGAATTGGTTTCCCATATCGATAAGCTCCAAAGCGGAAAGGATACAACTCCCCAGGAGCAACTTCCCCAAGAAGATTCGGCTACTCCTAAGAACCTTGCAGAAGATAGCCAAGTAGATCAAGTACTAAATCGTACCGAGCAGTACTTGAGAGAGTCTAAGCAATTGAGAGAAATAGTAGCTTTGAAGACTTCCGGGACAACAACGACTGGTCGAATTAATCCATTGAAGAGATCTAAGAAATTTCTAAGGAGAACCCAGCGGATATCCAAAGACGCTGCGACCAATAAAGATTACATTAAGACAGAAGGAATAGAAGTCAGTGAGATAAGAAGAAGGAAAGCAGCGGACGAGTGCTTGTGTTGCGCTTGGCCCGGTGATAGGAAAGGGAATCATTGAGTTAAGGATTGCCGTCGACAGATTAAACTCGATAAAAGAACTGCCAATCCCCCTAAGGATAGGAATTACCAGTAGCCCGCTAAATCTTCAGAAGGAAGTGATTCTACGGATAGTTCTGATTCCGAAGATAATATAGATTAGGATCTACGGCCGTACGCACCTTGAAGTACTTAAGCAAAGTATCTTGGATAGGTGTCGTTACCCCCGTAACAAGCCCCAAGATGGTCAGCGTGGTGTGTATGACCTAGGGAGTTTCACTTCCGTACCTCCAAATGTCCTGCCTTACTCTGTTTTGGCGGTTGGGGTATTCCACTGCGATAACATCAAAGAGACCCTGGACTGAGTGTGAGTAAGGAATGTTTAAGTTGCTGTCGTCAGATGACGGGATGTGCAGGTTATACTCTAGGAAAGGGGGGCTAATTAATATAAAATGGGGGGAAGGAGAAAGGGATGGTACATTTGACCGAGAGGAGGGCTTGGCAGACACGTCGGGTTCACACCACGGAGTATCAGGGAAAAATGGATTTCTTTGTCATACTCTATGTAGAGTGCATTCAATATTAATACACACACACACACTGAAAAAAATGAAATTGAGGTTTCCCTGAAATATGGCATTGCTTAAACGTTCCTGAGTGTGCTTCGAGTGGTAGCAATGCTGTTTTCCAGTATCATGACCAGTGTACCCACTTTTGCAAATGTGACAACGAGCACTTGATGACCAGTTCACACTTCCGTTGGCGATATCGCAAATCATCTCTTGGCACACTCCTATGTCGCCCAATTCGATTTGTTCTCCCAATGATGATAGTACTCGCTCCATATGTTTAATGAAGCATGTTGTTCTTGTTTTGAAAGATCACTTATGGCCTAATGTGACCAATAATAGTTCCCATGCAGAAGTGGTTCACGATATTTAATTTGTTGATACAGGATCATTCAGTACCTTGAAGTTGCACAGCTGTCATGGGAGGGTTATGTAGAGTCATTGCGATTATGGTTTCACGTGTTTGAGATCAGACTTCAGTAAACCATCAGTTCTAATACATTTACTACTATTATGATTAATCCATGAAACCTAGATTAAATTAGCACACAAAGGAAATCCAAAATCCGATCACTGACACCATTCCTAACATCCAAGCGACATCGCACCCTGGAAAATTGTACTTCCATCGACTAATCCTGTATTCTCAATGCTGGTGATGTTGGTGATGTTGGTGATGTTGTTGCTGTTGCTTTCGCTGCAGGGGACAGGCTGGCTGCTGCTGGCGATGGCAGACCTGCTCATAAGCAGAACAGCTGAGACTCACAGGCTAGCTTCAGTAGCAGCAGCAACAACGCTGCTGAGATGATTAGAAGAATTGGTGGGCTGCTCTATCAGCTCCTCTGGGATGTAATCAAGGAAGACCTCATCAAAGCTGCCCTGATTGTTATGATGTTGTGCCATCGCTGGTTCTGTACAAGTTGAGTGGATCCTTCGGCCAATCATGCTGTGGATATTGTCTATTATGTTGGCTTGAACATCTGGCGAGGAAGAACAAAAATCCTCTTTGACATCAGCTAAAAACAGTTCCGTCCGGGCAGAATGGCTGCGCCAGACTGGATGCGCTCTGTCAGAGCCGCCAGAGACACCCCGGTGGCGGATTACTCCCCGCCCAGCGCCAATACCATGCGTCGCGTTGCATATCGCCTTCCGAGCACGGTTTCGCCGTTTCTTCTCACTCTGTTGGTCTCTAATTTTTAACCAACACTCTGGCATTGTGGCCAACTGGGACCGTATGTGCGAATGGGTTCATTGGGTACACACTTGCATCGGGATTGCAATGCAATGGGTGCCGCTGCGAAAGTCTCTCCTCGTGTTCATTCTACCCGTCCACAAAATGCAATTCTGTCTTTACTGAATATACACATCGTTCCAAGTCGCCAGAGCTATGTGGCTATTGACAATCCATTGCTCGTTCCATCTGGCTCCTGTCTTACTACTAGTAGGTATCTCTGGAATTACATGCGCGCAGCTGAAATTTTTTCCCACGCTGACAACTTGCAAAGCAACGGCTGCCAGTGATTATCTCACTTGTACAAATTTCGAGACAGGATCCAAGTCACCTGAGTTTTCAGGTATTGTGGTTAGCGCCAGGGCTAACCAGTACACAACAAAAGCTCCATCCTCAATTAGGAGCTTGATTTTGAATAGTCATTGCAGTTGCCACAGGTGACTCCCATTCAGCGCGCCATATCACCTGCCCAGGCGTTGCTTTACCCACACCCAGTCGTTCTGTCGATCCCCTTCACACCAGCTCTGGCTTTCTGTGCATCGACACATCTGAAATATGCGTTCACCATCTAAACCCTCAACTTGAACCATAATACCATGGTAAATACAAAGCTCCATTGTGTGCAGTTGTTCATCCAAAATATACATCTTGTAACGACTCTTATGCTTGATAAACTCCCGCGTGCCGCTGTATATTCCCACGTGGTGCATTGCATCTTCCGTAATGTCGAGTAATGCGTTGAAGTCTTTGATCACAGCATTAGGATGCTTTCCATCACGGCAGTTTTGGGGACCCATGAATTCGGGCTTCACATATGACTGGGGGCTCAGGGGGGTAACCAGATCAGCATTGGAGGGGAGAACTTTGCAGGCCGCAGTGCTGTTCTCCCAACGCTGCGCGAGGGCTTGGAGATTGAGCTCTCTCATTTTGAAGCAGAGAATGCGACGCTGTGTGGTGATTACTTGTGGCAGGGAGTTGAGATTGTGATTGGAGGCATTCCAACCGTCCTTGAGGTTCGTTTTATGTGCTTGTTCATGTCTCTCGGCAGATTACTGTTGCAAGGCTCTGTATCGACAAATCTGTTCGACCCAATGAGTCATCATGCGGATCTTCAGAAAGTTGAAGTCGGCATCTAACTCCTTGGAAACATCCATTTCGTGGCTGATATAATCCCGCCAGGCGTTCATTTCGCGCTGCTTCTTCGATGGGGTCCAAGTCTCAGCATTTGTTTCCTTGTCTACCTTTCGCTTGTTCATGAGTTCTGTTCTCAGGGCATTGGCTTTGGCCTTCGCCTTTTTGCCGGCTCGCCCGAGTAAGAAAACATCTTTGAAGGTGTGAAAACAATGCAAGGCGTCCTCCATGTAGCTCAATGTTGCATCATCGTGAGATTTATATCGTGCATGCATATAGAATTGTGAAAATGCCAGTGTGCACTCAATTGCGCGATTGAATATCGGACGCTGAGCAGGGCTTCTGCCTTGTAGAGACTGGGTTATGACTTCAAGCAGGTACTGGCTCATTTCCTTCATCTCCTTCTGATTTCATTGGGAAACTTCTTCATATGACTTATTTTTTGGTGCGAGGACGTGGTAAGCAGGCACGGTTGACCAGATTGCATTGTACTTGTCAAGCCATTCGTGCGTCTTGATGAAGTGGAAAATCCACTTCTGGAGGTGGTCAAGCATGCCGATCTACATTATATGGAGGAGGTCGGGCTTAGGGAGATTGCTCACCATACAGTGAATATGTCGAAACACATTGAATCTTCCGTGAACATGGCGCGACGAGAGTTCGGCACTGGCTGCCTTTGTGTTGGCATCGCTGAGCGTTCTATATAGGTTGTGATCCTGCCGGGGGTGTTGCTTGTCTGGAGGGACTTAATCTCCAAGGTCGTTCATCAGACACTCGCACCAAAAACAGACATGCCGCTCGAGATGATTTAGGTTGCTATACTCTGGGCCATCCGCACGCAATGCTGCTAAAACCGGTTTGCAATGCCTGAAGTCGCCATCTGCAGAGAGAACGTAGTAATACCGGCTCTCGGCGCCGGGATTATCTTAACAGGTGAGAGGCCGGAGTACCTGCCGGAGTACTTTGTTTAGCACCTCTCGGTCCGTCTGGCACTGCTGATCCAGCCGCTTCTGAGTAATATTGCGGTGCTTGATTGTAATCGGCAGGAGAGCGACCATTATGACGCTGTGCGTTGAGTGCATCTGGCAGAACTTCGAAGAGAGATTGCCAATTGTCATATATACAGTCCACTCTGTCTTGTCGCCAGCAAAATTTGAGAGATGTGTTCCATCGGACATCAAGATCGAGGGAAGCAGTGTATCCCTCACTGTGAGTATTGAATAAACATCGATCAGCACATTCGTATTCAGGAGTATTTCACCTTACCTGTGCCTCCCCCCACTAGTCCGCAGTGTGCATTTCGGTATAGAGGAGTTTCGGTGGCGTATTGCTGTCTAAGCAACACTGAGAGGCATAACTGAGATTCTCAGCATAGGCTGGCTGCCGCATCAACCATCTCATGCTTTTGATGATGTCTCGACTGCAGCATCTGATAGGGTGTTGGTGATTGTCACTCCATCTCATATCGTTGAGAGTTTGTAGTTCCCACTCCCCGAGAGCCTGATCATGTAACGGGCAGGGTCGGGCGTAGGTGATATTGGTAACACAAATGTGATATCGGAAAACAGGGCAAGACGCTCGAGGTTTGTTTCGAGGAAATCAAGACAGGACAAGAGTCGAA
>Ga0307515_10008699_pt1 | contig 19739 bp, 5 predicted proteins | sample 17_EM_MG_FD_194513 | JGI IMG/M metagenome (GOLD analysis project Ga0307515, IMG submission 194513) | Populus trichocarpa ectomycorrhiza microbial communities from riparian zone in the Pacific Northwest, United States - 17_EM | ecosystem: Host-associated > Plants > Roots > Unclassified | place... | reverse complement strand
ACCCCCTTCTCGTTCTCATTTCCTACACCTTTCCTATGTATATATAGAGGCTCTAGAGCCACCATTCAATAGACAGAGTCATCATTCTTTTCTTATAATCGGTGCACGGACTTCCGATTGACAGTTATGTGTTATTTTCACCCGATATTACATCACGTGACTCGGTTGTCGTCGACCTTTTATCTCAACCTCCTACTCAGATAGTTCAATCAACAACTCTTTAATACACTTGATATACTGCAATCGTGCTCGCCTTGACCTGCGCGTTCAACAGGTTATGAGCCCGGGTGGCTTAACGCAACTTACGCCTTTTTTATTATCAATTTCGAGTTAAACACGCCTTCTAGCGTCCTTGTTCCTTAAGACTTAAATCGGCACAAAAACGCGTTTAAACTCTCAACGTATATTGCTCGCTCCTTAGCTTTAAGTCTTTAAGCTACAGGGCATCCAATACACCCTGAGAAAAGGCCCATCGGCGTATATGACGATTGCAATGACTTAAGGACACTTATTAGTGGTTGACCAATACTAAATTGTGACGGCGCTGGGGCGCGTCACCTGCTAAACTCTGCCGACCCTAACTTCTGCCAACCAATCAGGATTTTCCATGCCCGGCATGGAAAATCGCTATTAGCTCGCTTATAGTTGATTGGATAACGACTATACTAAGATAAATAAGCTATAACTATTGGAAAGTCTTCATCCTTAAAGAGAATTATCACCGCTTTATCCTTATCTCTTAACCCATATACTAATTATCTCTTTTACTATATTAGAAACTCCTACCGACAAAAAACGTCTTGGTATTGTTCTTAAAGGCCAAAACAACTACCTCTTATAGTCCACCGAAAAACGCTATAAGCTCCGTTTAAGAGCGCTCTGGAAGTACATTACCGGCGAAGCAACTACTCCAGCCAATAACGCCTCTTCAAAAGATAAAGAAAAGTATACTCTTAGGAAATCTTAAGCCTTCTAGTTGATATACAAATCGGTTAGCCTTAAACTCTAATTATATATTAAAAACTAAACGGCGAAGTATGCCTAGGAAATACTCAAGGGACTATATACAAAAGTCGGCTGGGTCTCTTACCACCTCAGACTTAAGGCGCTTATTAACACACATTTGGGCAACTCCCTTAAAAAATACTGCACTAAATATAAAGCTACTACTAAATAGATAAAGCAACTTTCCAAGGAAATACCTTACTTAAATATAACTTACACTAGGCCTATATAAAACGGGATAACGGACACTTAGATAACTAGTATCTTCCTTTATAATTTAGGTAATTGCTATTAGAACTTCCGCAATAGTAAAATCACGCCTGGTCATAAAGAGGACACGCCTCCTGCTCTTAATAATCTTATTACAGAACTCCTTAGCCTTAAACTTTATAAGGAAGCTTATTAACCAGTTAACAATAAGCCGTCCATAATATTACTAGGCGCTTAACTACTTCTAAATTAATCTTATACGGCACCTATCACTACACCTAATAGAAAATGGTGCGACTTTTATAAGTTACCTAATTACTAGACTTGTAACTGTAGGGCTATAAAGACACCTACTAGCAAACCCAAGAGCAAGAAAAGGCGCTTTACCTAAAATAGAACTCCTCTACCTAACTAAAGCGACGATTAACTAACCAACTTCTTAAGCAACTATAAAAGGATCCTTATGCTTTAAAATATAGTAGATTCTTAACTAAATGGATAGTACTTCGATACCGGAGCAATATACTATACTTATAAGAATTATAAGCTTTTTAAGAACTTTTAAGAATGTAGGATTAAAGTTAACTCCGCTACTAGCATCACCTACGCTACTAGGTACGGCGACGTTAATGTCGTTACATCTCTACCGTAGGGTAACAACGTACTCAGACTCCGCAACATGCTCTACATTCTAGACCTCTTCGTTAACCTTATATCCAGCTCTACCTACTAAAGAGATAGGATAACCATTAATACCGCAGACTATTTTCTACGCATTAGGGATAAAATAAAACTGGCGCACTTCTTTATATAGAAAGGACTTTACTACCTTAATAAACTAAACAATCTACGCACTACTCTCTTACTAATAGGCTTAAATCATAACTCTCGGCGGTAGTATAAGAGACTTAGGCACCTAAACTTCGCAGATATAAGACGTCTAGGACTTCCTGCTAATCTATTTAACTATAAAACCTATACCATCTTAAAAAGGTATAAATTATTTAATTGCGGTCCTTAACAGCGTACTATAGCTATAGGCGAACTGGTTTATATTAATATTATCTATCTTACGCCAGTCGGCATTAAAGGCTTTAAGTACGCTATTACTTTTACTAATAACTATACCAGATAGATAGAGGTCCATTTCCTTAGGTTAAAAAAGGCTCGCAGCGTTTAAGACGTTATTAAGAACTACATTACCTAGTTAGAAAAGCAACTCGGCCCTCTTAAAAGGGTTTAATCTAATAACGGCGAATTAAATAACTAGCTTATAAAGAACTAGTTTACCTCTCGCGGTATTAAGCTTAAATTCTCTTACGCTAACTTACCTAAATAAAACGGAGTCGCGGAGCGTAACCAGCGAACGCTTATTATAAAAGCTCGCTGCCTATATATCTATGGTTATCTACCACGAAACCTTTAGCCTAAACTTATTTAAACGGCAGCCTATCTACGTAACCAAAGTCCCTTAGCTCCACTCTTACATCTCACACTATATAAGAAGCGCTACGGCTTAAAGCCTAGCCTTAACCACCTACGCACTATCGGCTCTATAGTTTACTACTATAAGAAACCCATACAGTCTAATAAGCTAGGACCAAGAGCTAAGAAGTTCACTCTTATTAGTTTTAAAGGGAACTCCATCTACTAAGTATAGGACTCTCGGTCTTAGCAGGTACATAAAGTTAAGGATATTACTATCTTTAAGACTATTAAAGCTTAAGATATTCCGTTCTAGGGGGAAAACGAGCAGTAGGGGAAGTACGATACTAATCCGCAGGGGGAGAATTATCAGTTTGCGTCTCATCCTCGTCCTACATTAACATTACTACTTCCTTAAGAACTACACGAAGAATCCACGTCACGGGATCTAGAACCCACGACTCGGAATCTAATTTCGGAACCACCTCTACGACAATCTAGCCGTAAAACTTATGCTAGTTAAGCTCTTTAAGAATCCATTAAAAGCAAAGCTCTCCTTAATAAAATCCTTTTAAACTACATCGCTATTAACTCACTTAGCTCTACCAAGCACGATCACTTTAAGATCTATAAGGGTCACGCTTAGCAACCTAACCGAATTCTCCTTAATACGTCGTTTATATACGATCCCCTTAAGCTAGCGACCTTAAAAGAAGCTTTTAGCGGCCCACACGTAAAATAGTAGCTAGAAGCTATATAGGACAAACTTAAATCTCTCCTATAAAACGAAACCTGGCGCTCCGTCTAACGCTTATTAGTAAACTCTTTATATAAAGTCCTTAAAGACAAATAGGTATTTAAGATTAAGCGTGGGCTAAAAGGGGAAATACTTAGGTATAAAGCACGCTAGGTTGTTAAAGGCTATAAATAGCAGTACGGTATTAATTACGATTAAACCTTCGCCGCAGTGGTTAAGCCAATGGCCTTCCGTACGCTATTCGCCCTAGCTACTTATTATAATCTTAAAATTAATTAAATAGACGTTAAAACGGCATTTCTTAATGGTCAAATTATTAAGGATATATATGTCGAACACCCTTACGGCTTTGGCAAATCCGGAGAGGTCTACTGCCTCCTTAAAGGTCTCTACGGTCTTAAGCAGTCACCTTATATATAGTATAAAGTTATTCACAACTTCCTTATAAGCCTTAGCTTCTAGAAGCTTTAAGCCAACTATAGCATTTTTATAACCAAGAACTCCCCTTTTACCTCTACAAACGGCCTTATTATATTAGTCTACGTAGATAATATTAAGATCATCGGCAGCAGAGCCGCCGTTAACTCTCTTAAACAGCAACTCTGCAGCAAATTTAAGATAACAGATCTTGGCCCTATCAGCTACTACCTTAGTATAACCATTACTTGTAATCATAAGCTAAAGACCATTACGATCTAGTAACGCAGCTACCTTAAGCGCGTGCTCCAGACCTTCTACTACTGGGACAACAAGTATAATAAACCCTTATTAAATCCGGTAAAGACTCCTATAGATAAGAAAGATTAATATTTTAAACTATTTAACGGCCAGGCCTTAAAGGATAACATTAAGACCTATTAATTGCAGGTCGGTTCCCTTATATACGTAATAATTAAAACCTAACTAGATCTTACTTTTACAGTTTCATAAATTAGCTAGTTTAGCCATAATCCGGGACCTTAGCATTTTACTACAATTAAACGGATATTCTAATATATTACAGGAACTCTAGACTACAAAATAAACTACGGCGGCAACTACTAAGATTTAACCCTCGTTGGCTACTTAGATATAAGCTACGGCGACAATATTATAAATTAACGCTTATCCTCCGGATACATCTTTATGCTTAGTAGTGGACTAATTACCTAGAGCTCTAAGCGCCAGACAACTGTTACCCTATTAACCACCAAATCTAAGTACATAGGCCTAATACAAGCAGCAAAGGAAGCCTTATAGCTAAAGTTGCTGCTTACTAAGTTGCAATAGATTAACCAACCTTATATAGACGTTAAGGTACGGAAAAACAACTTAGCAGCGGACTTAGTCCTTAACGCCACCAAATCTATTACAATTTACGGCGATAACAAGTCTTTAATAGCATTGGCTTAGAACCCTAAATTTCACTAGCGTACTAAGCACATTAATATCTAACACCACTTTATACGCGATAAAGTCACTGCTAAACGTATTAAACTTACTTTCGTTAATACCAGGGATATGGTAGCTAACGCCCTTACTAAGCCCCTTGGTCCAATTAAGTTCGACCAATTTCTTACCTTAACAGGCCTTTGTTCTGCCAAAGGACAACGCAAAAGAAGCACTTTAGGGTGACATTGGAATAAGAATGTAGCAGACGGAGCAGCTCAAGCATCCAGCCTTGGCGCCTTACCTACTACAATTAGCCTTAGGGCTCTACAACGGACGAGGAGAATTAGGTTAGGTAAGGGGTAATTCTAAAACTTATGTTTACAGCTTCCAATTTTAATAAGTTCTACGTTTAAAACAGGTCGATGAACAGCTTAGCTTATACCTATCTCACGAGCTGCCTTACGAGATGTCTGACTCACAAGCTACATTACAAGCTTCCAGCCTCACTAAACGCCTCACCTACTGCGACCAGCTTCTACGCTTCGTAACGGACGAGGGGACTATATTACAATCATACTAGGTGTACAGGGAGTTTTAATAGGCAATATAGTAGATGCAATACCGTTTAAGGGGGAGTGTTATTTTCACCCGATATTACATCACGTGACTCGGTTGTCGTCGACCTTTTATCTCAACCTCCTACTCAGATAGTTCAATCAACAACTCTTCAATACACTTGATATACTGCAATCGTGCTCGCCTTGACCTGCGCGTTTAACATTATGAGCCCGGGTTGCTTGCCGTATTGCTCCTATTTAACTATTTGATTTAATTAATCTATTTGATTGATATACCCCTTATTAAATTACTACTTATTACCAAATCCTTTGACCTTTCTGCAAGCACCTTTTTAAAATGACTTCTCAACCACCTACCCAAGCTATTACTATGACGGTGATATTATTGAGCTAAGCTGATTGGGACGAATGGATCGACCTTATTAGGCTCCAAGCCCGAATAGGAGACGTATGGGAATATGTCGACCCCTTAACTAAACGGGATAAGTTGCCCCTATTGGTTAAACCAGTCTTTCCTAGGCCTTAAGACGTGAAGTTAGGAACGACCTCCTATACAGCTCTTTCTGAGGACAAGAAGGACGAGCTTTGAATTCTCCGTAAGAGGTATAAGATAGTAGAGAAGAAGTATAAGAAGTAGAAAGCAGCTTTGACTTCTCTACGAAGCTATATTACCGGTGTAGTGGCTAGATATTTAAACACCTACATACTAGGTATCGACTTGGTATACAACGTACTAGTGACTCTTAAGGAGAGGGTTGCCCCTACCGATACTGCACGTCAGCTCTACCTATCTACTTAATACGCTAAGGTTAAAAAGGGCCCAAAGAATTAAAACTTTGAGGCCTGGTTACAGCAGTGGGAGAAGACGTATAATGATTATAAAAAGATTAAGTTGCTAGACGTAGACGGCGACCGAGTGATTAGAGACTTTCTATTAGTAGTAGAGCCAGTATTACCAAATTGGGCCTTAATATAGAGGGTTGAATTTAATAAATACGACTGGGCTAAGGACCACGTAATATCTATAAATTAACTGGTTAACATTTATCGGAACTATTAACGATTAGAGACTGCCTAGCAGAAGAATAAAGCTTAGCTTAGCGCTAATGTAGTGAGCTTCTAGGGCAAGCCAATCGATGAGGCTCCTAAGGACGAGGCTCCTAAGGATAAGGCTCCTACTACTACCCCTTCTAGGACGGCACGGAAGAAAGATACCCCGACGTGCTACTGCGGAGCTGTTCACTGGTTCTAAGATTGTCCGTATATTAACGAGACGGTTTAATTAAAGGACTAGAAATTAGATAAAGCTACGGCTAAGAAGGTTGAGGAAAAGATTACTAACGCCCTAGAATGGCATAAGCGAATACTGGAGAAGGTTAGGAAGCAGTTTTTAGAAAAGGAAGCTCTACAAAGCCTAGACGAAAAGGAAGACGATAGTACCTTTTGCGTATATTAAATAGGCGCCTATAAAGTAGGCACTAACTATAAGCTACGTAATAGCGTAATCCTTAACAACGGAACCACTATATACGTTATTAACGATTAATTAAGGTTTGTTGATGAGCTTTAACTAAGTAATAACTTTATATATACCGGGACAGGTATAGATCTAGTTAAGGGTATAGGGATGGCGGAAATTACTATCCGAACGCTATTGGGTCCTAGAAAGATCTTCTTAGCTAACGCAGCTTATATACCAGGTTTTTATATAAATTTAGCCTGCCTAAGAAAGTTTAATAATAAGGATATATAGTGGGATAATAAAAAGAACCTACTGTATAAAAATAATTACGAGACGTTCGCATATTGTGAGCGCTATTGTAATTAATTAACCCTAGAGTATAACGAGCTATAATTAAGGACCCTAAGTAAGGCCTTATTTGCAATCCAATTGTAAGACCCCCTTCCTAATTAGGAAGTAGATGGCAGACTCTAGCATAAGAGACTGGGCTATATAGGACCCAACGCGATCGAGAATTTACCCTAGGAAGTAGGTGGTGCGAAACTTTGAGGTCCAGCGATGATTGACTGCGAGACCTGCGCTGTCAGCAAGGCTTATAAGATTGTATTAAGAAAACCACCTACTAGTAAGGCAACCAGACCCTTCTACTAAGTGTATATTGACTTGTTTTAAGAGATCGTGGCGTATAACGGTTATATCTAGACGATATATTTTTATAACAAATTTCTGCATTTAAATAAGGTTGAGACCTTCGCCTATAAGTCGTTGACGACGTAAGTAATTATATAATACTTAAATAGGGTAGAACGTTAATATAACCTAAAGATCAGAATAATTTAAATCGATGGCGAAACGTCTTTAGGTAGCGAGTTTAACACCTAGAGGACCCAAAAAGGAATATTACTAGAGTAGTCGGCCCTATATATAAAGCCTTAGAATAGTTCTGCCGAACGTTCTAGGGGGGTGATTATTATTAAGTCTCGATATATGCGGATTGAAGCTCGATTACTAGAAGAGCTCTAGCTAGAAATTACTAGGGCTGTAGCGTATCTAATTAATTAGACACCAAGCGCCCAGCTCGGCTAGATAATACCTTTTAAGAAGCTTTAGTTAGTACTAGGGCTCTCGCTATTAAAGCCGAATATAGCTTACCTATAAATATACGGCTGTAGAGCTTACCTACTTAAATACAAAATCCTACATATATAAAAGCTTAAGCTAAGGGCTTATATTAGATACCTAGTGGGGTACTAGTTAACGAATATCTTTAGGGTCTATATACCTAGTGAAAAGAAGGTAATTTAAATAAGAGACGTGACATTTAATAAGTAATTGCTCTATAACGATAGTTAGCCAGATCTCGCAAATCTGCTCTAGAAACGCGCGGATTAAATTTTAAAGGTAATTAATGTGTTAAATATTAATAGGACGCTTTAGGAAGAGCTCGACGAGATATTAGATAAGACGTTAGATAAGGAGGACGAGGTAGATATTAGTGGAAGTTAATAGGTGGATGCTAATAAAAATTAAGATTAAGCAATAGATTAGGACGATGACGTAATTAGCCTATAAGCCTTTAAGGACGACTCTATACTAGGCCTCTCTACCCTAGCTAAGACGCTAGAACCTTAATTAGATACTACCAATATAAAGCCGTTAAGTGCCTTAATTAAGCGAAAACCCTAATTTGAACTCGTTCCTAGAGAATAAGCCCGCCTAAGATAGGAGATCCGCGGTAATATAGGCGATGTTAATATTATAACAAGTAGAAGAACCAAGAAGCCCTTAACGCGTTAAGAAGCTTACCTTATAGATATTAAGCAATTAGATACCCTTCCTGCCTTCTACAGAGCTTTTGCTACTGGAATTAAACATTACTAGAAGCGATTACACCGTAATAAGCTTCTATTACTACCTTGCAGCTGGAAGGAGCTTTAAGCTTACCTGTATAAAGATGGCTTTACGGAAGCCGCTAATAAGGAATTTAGTAATTTTAAGCAGCGAGGGACATTTAAAACCGTTGTATAAATAGTGTCGCTTAACGTCTTACTCGTTACCTGGGTGTTTACTTATAAGTTTAACACTAATAGATATCTAGTTAAATTTAAAGCCTGTCTTTATATACGAGGTAATTTATAACGACTTAGCGAAAAGGATATATATGCAGCAACCCTTGCAGCAAAAATATTTAGGGCTATAATGGTGATCGTCGCTGCATGCAATCTGGAGACTTGGCAGTGTAACGTAGTTAACGCCTTCGCCAACAGCCTTATCGATAAAATAGTCTATATTGAGTTTCTAGATGGCTTTTAATAGAAGGGTAGGTGCCTGCTCCTTTAAAGAGCCTTATACAGCCTTAGACGATTACCACTACTTTAGCTTAATAAGTTCTTAACTACCCTAATGACCCTAGGTCTGACGGTAGTTAATGGAGAATTATACCTATTTTACAACGACTGGCTAATTGTATTCTTTTATGTTAACGATATTATGGCAGCCTGCCATATAGAAGACCTACTAAAGCTTTAACTCTTTAAGGAAGAGCTAATAAAGAAGTACGAGATTAAGAACCTAGGAGAACTAACCTAGTTCTTAGGAATTAGAATCCTCCGCGATTAACCTTAACGGAAGCTTTGGCTCTGTTAAGATTCCTATATTAATAAGATCGCTAGCACCTTTTATCTAAAAGATTATCGTCTAATATATACGCTAATAAGTACGGACGATCTCTTACCTAATCTAGAACAGGCCTTTAAGCAGCAGGTCTATATATATTAACGGAAGGTCGGCTTACTACTATACGTTATCTACATTACACGACCTAACGTCACTTAAGCCTCGAGCAAGCTCGCAGAATTCCTTTGTAATTCGTTGCCCCTGCATAAAGCCGTAGTTAATTAAGCGATTGTATACCTCTATTAAACGAGAACCCTGGCGATTGAATACTTAAATAGGAATATTGGAAGTCAGATCGTCGTCTGTGTGAGTAACGCTGCATTTGGCGATGATCCTATTAGTTGGAAGAGCACTAAAGGCTTTATATTTTTACTATTTGGGGGAGTAATTAACTAGCGCTCCACCAAGCAGAAGATAGTTACGATATTAAGTACTAAAGCTGAGCTTAAGGCTCTATCAAATACAGCTACCGAATTAATTTGGTGGCAGCGCTTCTTTTAAGCTATGCGACTCCACACGAATAAGAAGCATATAATTGGCTGCGACAACCTATAGATAATTTAACTACTTACTAAAAACGGACCCTAATTAAGCACGAAGCTTTATTATATAGATATCTACCAGCATTAGCTTCGCCAAGAAGTTTAAAAGGGCTTAATTGTAATTAAGTGGGTCCCTACTACTAATATGACGGCTAACGGTTTCACGAAGGCCCTGCTAAGGCAGAAGTACGAGAGCTTTATTTAACAACTAAATCTGATTAATATTAAGACCCTATTGTAGTCAGATTTGACTATACTATTTAACCTATTTGTACGATTTCCTTATTAAATTCTTGCTTTTAGATGGTTTCTATTTAGTTTAACACCATGGATATTTCCTATTTAGGTATATCTAGCTAATTACCTACCAGTTAATTAGCTGGGGGGGTGTGTCGACCTAAATTAGGTTATCTTATTACCGACTCAGCTGCCTCCCATTGACTCAGTCATTGACTCAATTATTGACTCGATTATCGACTTAGTCACCTACCCCTTGTTTCTATTACCACCCCCCTACCCCCTTCTCGTTCTTATTTCCTACACCTTTCCTATGTATATATAGAGGCTCTAGAGCCACCATTCAATAGACAGAGTCATCATTCTTTTTTTACAATCGGTGCACGGACTTCCGATTGACAGTAGCTATAGCTTAAGGATGGCATTTAACCGCAATAGGATCTCATAAGCTGAGCTTGTAACTTCAGAAGAGACAATCGCGTACGATTAAGTCTCGGCAGCCCTTTGGCTGATTGGGCAGTAGCCCTTGATTGCATTTAATCTGGAAGCGCATGGTAGTAGCTGTAGCTTTAAAAACTAGCCGTCAGTTCTTCGGATAGCTACTTGAATAGCAATCGGATAACCTCCAGGGTAGCTGCATCTCTTTAAGGACGTTTAACCTTCCAATCTCTGTTGGTGGGACCTCTGTAGCGAGTGAACCGTGGTTGGCCATAGAGTGTTTGCAAGCTTGATCGCGTAGGATCTTTAAGCCGAAGCTCAAGGTGAGCCGTAGCTCTGAGGCGAGCCGTAGCTCTAAGAGACAATCGCCTGCGATTTAGTCTCGGCAGCTCTATGGCTGACAACCGGAGAGTCTCCGGGTCGGGCCGTAGCCCTTGGACGAGCCGTAGCTCTAAGACGAGCCGTAGCTCTAAGAGACAATCGCCTGCGATTTAGTCTCAGCAGCTCTATGGCTGACAACCGGAGAGTCTCCGGGTCGGGCCGTAGCCCTTGAGCGATCGCATAGGATCTTTGAGCCGTAGCTCGAGGTGAGCCGTAGCTCTAAGAGACAACCGCCTACGGTTTAGTCTCGGCAGCCCTCAGGCTGACAGCCGGAGAGTCTCCGGGTTGGGCCGTAGCCTTAAGCGATCGCGAACGATCTAAGAGCCGTAGCTCTTTGCATCTCTTTTAAGGACGTTCAACCTTCCAATCTCTGTTGGTGGGACCTCTGTCGCAAGTAAACCGCGGTTGGCCTAGAGAGCGTTACCAGTCTCCTTGGGAGGTAATCGCGTCCGATCTAGTCTCCCTTCTCTAATCCGTATTCCATAACCATTATTAGCGGACGCGATCCTAGATATCTGCTAGTGTACCTACTTATTGCAGTAAACTGATCGGCCTAGGTAAGAGGGAAAGGATTAAGAATTCCTTTTTTCTCCTAATCCGTATTTACTACCGTAATATACGGATGCGATCTGCCAGGCGTCTGCTAGTATAGCTGCTCTGCATATTACGGACGCTTTAAGTACGATGTTATGACTACTTAAAGAAGAGTTGGAAGAAGCTAGTTAGTTAATTTAGGTATGGTCTAGGATGGAGCCGATAGAACTATGTGATAAAGAATAGTAATTAAGGTTATATAATATAATCTATGTAATCTGTATAATCTATATAATCTATAATAGAGTAGATAGAGTACACGTATATTATATACAAGAAGGATTTTATAGGAGTACGGTTATATATTTAAGGACCCTTAGTCCTTACCTAGATAGTTCCTTCCTTATAGTAATTCTTAGAATATAATTAGAGTTAATCTATTAGGCAACTACTCCACCAGTTATTATTACGTTATTAACTTTAATTTACATTACCTATACACCTAGCCTATTAACGAGCCTATTGTAGTACTTACTATAAGGTTCCGTTACACAATTACTACCTAGTTATAGTATTAAATATAAAAAGTTAAATAATATACCACTAAAAGCAGCCACTATGACGCTATTAACGGCGGCAACTACTTTAAGGTTAGGTGATACTAGTATAGCAGATACTGACTTATAGCAACCTATAACGGTTGGATAATTATAAGAGATAGTTAACTAGTTAATAACAAATAATGCGGCGTTAGAAGAAAGGATTAATGGGGTTAGTGTGGTAAGGATTAAGTTACTATCTATTAAGAGATTCTTAGGAGAAAGATCGAAACTTAAAGGATTCTTTATGTAAATACACTTTAAAGTTACGTAGGAAGGAGTAAAGTTACCTATACCTATAGATTAAATAGCGTATACGGGACTATTCCTATTAGGAAGGGTACTTAAGTAGTTTAAACCTTACTTTATAGAAATCCCTTAGTGTGGCAAGAATTCAAGGACTTTTCGTATATGCACGCCTTATAAGCCAATCTAGAGGCTCCATACCGTATAGAGCTTAGTGTTGGAGCCTCGAGTCAGTACGCAGCAAGGGTGCTGGCGCCTCATTGACGCTTAGATATTGCGGTGAATAGCAGCGATGTGGCCAGGAAGCCTATAATATTTAGTGTAGTTAATTAAAAAGCTTTAATATTGTGTCGCCGTCTATTTAATTATTAAATTGTCAGTAAAATATTGTCCTTATGCCGCCTAAAAAACGTCGTGCGTCTTTAGCTCCGAAGCCTCCAAAGCCTCTAAAAGCACCCCAAGCCTAGGAGTCCTATTTATAATCCTTTCAAGCAACACAGTATACACATAATAGCTCGTCGGCAGTAGCTACGCAGCAGGCAGTGGTACTAATTAAGGATATTGAGGAGGTTTGGCCAAGTAGCCAGATAGAGGATATTAAGGACGAATCAGGAGCCGTTTTTGAGGCCCGCGGCGAGACTACTAAGGATAAGGCAGATGAGGTAGATAAGACTGAACTACTAGAGCTATTAGCTGAAGAAGTTATAAGAATAGGCCTTCCTGCTATACCTTCTTTATAGGAGCCTATGGCCGCTATTCCTGAATTAGATCTTAAAGTTATTAACCTTCTAAATAAGCTAATATTTGCCGCTCGGCGTGCTAGTAAACCTATTAGTGGGGTTAACGCGGATATTAAATCTAATAACTTTCCTAATTAAGATGAGGATAGTGAGCGCTCTGCTTACTATACACTAGCAGATTAAATTAGTATAGCGTCTGGCGGGTGTAGATCTGGATAGGACTTGCTAATTCGAGTATTTCTACTATTCTTTAGCATTAGTATATTTAAGAAGCTCGCGATTAATATAAACCTATATACAGCCTCTTAAAATACTGGCGGATATTACCAATTAGGATAATATACGGGTAAACAATTACAAGCGTAGAAGGAGACCTCTGCTGGCGAATTAATAATTTAGGTAGGGCTTATTATTTATATAGGCGTCTTTAAAAGCCCTTAGGTGCGAGATCTTTGGGCTATAGATCCTAAATATCCTAGATACTTAATTAGCTTATTTATGGGTTAAAAAAGATGGGAGTAACTTAAGCGCTTTTTCTATGTCTTACCACCTCCACTAGAGGGCGTTAAACGTTAAGTCTTTAAGAAAATTAAGCCGTTAACAACTCCTTTAGGCGAGGCGTTTAGAAAGTATGTTATACCTAGATCTATAGTTAGCTTTAATAAGATAATGGTAAGGTTTACTAGATAATCTACGGCTATAATTAAATTGCCTGGTAAACCAGTACCTGAGGGCTTTAAGATATTAAGCCTTTATTAATATAGGTATTGCTATAGCTTTATATTTACCTCACCTGGCTACTTTTTTAGGCTTCCTTCTCGAACGGATTATTAAGATATTATCCTTTTAAAGACCTCTAAATGCGTCCTTTATCTTACCTAACAGCTCCCTCTTTAGGCTCGTCGATTTTGCTTATTTTTAAATAACTACTTCACGAATATTCCGTTGCTCTAGGTGCTTTAATGACTCGGAATTACTACAGCTGGCACGGCTTAATTAAACTTAAAGGACTATCTAGAGGTACATAAAAGGGCTAATAAAAGAAAGGAAAGGCTACCGTTTAACTTCATTATAGGAGTAGTCGTTAGGGCAGTTGATTTGGTGCTTTTAATTATATAGTAGGATAAGAATTTGGTACGGTTTTTAACGACAGTTTACTTATGCAGCAATAAGGATGTTAATGAAGTTAATTAGCGTCGGCCGCGGGTATATAATTCCTTCCTTAAAAAGCTAGTAGCTAATATATGGGGTAATAATCTAATTAAGAAATTAACGCTTCCTAGGCTCTCTATTAACTACAATAACTAGATAGGTGGCGTTAATATTTATGATTAGCTTTAAAGCTACTATACTACCTAGATTACTACTGTCCGTACTTAGCTACCTTTATTCTTCTAGGCGCTTAATGCGGCTATAATTAACGCCTATATTATTAGTAAGAAGATCTTCCAGACGTCTAGGAAGTCCTTCTAAACCTACCGCCGTTTCCGTATACAATTGGTATAGAACCTCGTTATTATGGGCAGTTAGTAGATGGGCCTAGATAAGCACGATACTAAGCGTCTTTTTTATTAAAGCTTACCAAAATATAGGCAATATCAGCCTAGCATTGGACCTGGTTATAAAAATATTAGAACAAATTGAAAAACCACCTACGTTACTACTAAAACCCTACTACCTATAATTTGATGGTGTAAGACACGAACTTACCGTTCTATTAAAAGCTTTATAAGGAAGCTAGGCTATAAGACCCTACTAAAGTGCTAGATGTGTAGATAGAAAGAGGCCAAAAAGCTTATAATAAAGGTTAGGCAAACGGTATATGAATGCGAGGCCTATAGGCTTCCTTTGTGCCTTTAGTGCTTTAACAATTTTCATTTAATAGGCGACGACTAGGTAACTATTTTGGGCCCTCTACTCCCTTACGCCTCTAATATTAAGACTCCAAAGCTAATTAAGCCTTTACTGTAGTGTCCTTTTTAGCCTCCTTTAAGCCCTTTTCTACTGCCTTTAATTGATCCTCTATATTAAATAACCGCTGATTAAACCGCTCAATCACCTATAGCACTTAGTATACCTCATTTAATATATATAGCACATCCTCCCTTATAACCTTAAGCTAGTCCTTTACCGGCTTATTTTTATTAATGTTAAGAACGCATATAAAGTAAATAGGTAGTAGTAAATTAGGGGAGGACTCTAATAGAGAATTTTCCTATATAATCAGCAGCTGGTTGATAGAGGAAAGGCAGAAACTTACAGTCATGATGTTATATATCACGACTTTGCCCAACTTCCTCAAAAAATATAGGTGCTTTTAATGGTAGCCTTAATGGCCTTCTGCAGTATTTTATTAGCATTACAATATTAACGCGTTTTAGTGAGGGTTGCTAATAAAATCACGCTAGCTAGGGTACCTGCAGCATGCTAACCCAGGCAGGAGCGCCCAAAGCGCCCAATACGAAAAGTCACTTCTGCCACACGAAGGGATATAGGTAAACGGAATAATAACCACTAATTAGGAGGTGCGATTTATATTCTTAAGTTAGGAAGGGTTTATAGAGCGACTTATATAAATATTTGGAGACCTAGAGGCAGTAACTATAGCGGAAAGAAAACTTTAAGATATTACGTAACGAACCTTAGTAATTAAGTATATAATATAGTTCTAGACGTTAGTAATATAAGTAGAGTAGAATAATAAGGCGCTTATAGTATAGTATAAGTAAGGACTTAAGGCTAAAGTCTAGGACGTAATTATCCTAATAGAAGATACGGAAACCCTATAGGATCTAATAGATTAAGCGATTAAGATTAACAATTAGATCTACTAAATGGAATAGGCTAAGAGAGGCTAGAATAGAGTTTTATAGTTATATAAGGCGTAGAGTACGCAACGACTAAAGCTAAGTTAAAAACTATAGTATAGCGCAGAGCTAATAGACCTAAATAGTACTAAAGAATTTAAAAGATAAAATAAGAAACCGTAGAAACCCAGAGAATAAGGATTAAGTAATTAAAGGTCTAAGGAGTAGAGGCTAAACTAAGGATCTTAGTGCAGAAGACGTTTAGGCGGACTCTATAGTAAGAAAAATAGTTTAGAGAGGGAGCTTATATAAATTATAGGAAATAAGGTTATTACGTTAAAGACTATAGAAGTGGTTAAAGTTACTATATAGTAAAAGGAATAAGACTAGTAGACAATATATATATATAGAGGGATAATAATATACTATAAGGAACAAAAGAGTATTTAATTAAAAGTTTCGCGTTTTATTATAATAACGTATACTAAATTTATAAGGACGCTAAGTATAGCGCAAGCTATTAGCTATAAGAGCTATATTTAGTAAAATATAAAGGAACTAATAAACCAGTTCGCAGATTGGATATTAAGGACGATAAATTTAATATAGGCGAAACATTTTATAATAATAAGGCAATAAAGGCGGTTTACTAGAAATATATAAACCTCGGAGATATTATATAAGAGGCAAAGGATAATTCCACTATAGAATAGGGAATATTAGTAGGGATTAAGACCCTATTAGACACGATATCTATTACTTCGCAAGACGTAAGAGAAGTAGGGTAGTAAACTACTTCGGCACTTAATAAAGGTAAAAGGCTAAAGACTTAAGATTCTTAAGACGAGATAAAGTAAGCTTAAGGACCTATAACGGACAATAACTAATAGAGTAGAGTAATAGCTTAGTTTAGTAATATATAAATAAGCTTAAGATAAAGTTTTCTAAAAATATAAGATTCTTAAGATAAGATAAGTAAGATTTAAGACTCTTAAGATAAGATAAGTAAGATTTAAGACTCTTAAGACAAGATAAGAACACTAGTAAAGCCTAGTTAGACTAAGGCTAGAGCTAAGCTTAAAATAGAAGCAAGCTTAAGATTAAGAATCTTATAGGACTAAGATTTTAGCAATAGAATAAGGACTATTAAAGAAATTGCGAGTAAGACTTAGTAACCGGATCGTAATATTAATACTAAAATTAAAAAGTAAGAAGACTTTAAGGATCTATCTATAAGACGTAAATTAAAAGAAACTATAGAAGAATTTAGGTAAAGAATTATCGCATAGCAAGAATAGAAACTAGACAAGAAATTTAGTATATTAGGTTATATAAAAAACAGAGCACTAGTACAAAGAATTACTAATAGGCCTAGGATAGGCACACTAAGAGCTAAGTAGCTTACTAAATTAGAATAAGAAGAGGATCTAGGGATCCTAATTAGGTTTAAGGAATAATATATAAAGGGCTGTTATAACGTAGTAATAAGAAGATACTTTCTTACGGATAAGCCGTATATACTCTAACAGCTATATTAAAAGTAGTATAGATAGCAACATAACGACAAGTAGGAAGATTTCTATATATAGTTAAATAAACAAGTTATTTAGGACTACCCGATTATAGAGAAGGCCATAACTTATATTAAAGAAGCCTTAATTATAACGTTAAAGGATTTAGAGGAATAATTAGAGGACTAGAGAAGCAAGAGGCGTATCTTAGTACCTATAAATAAAGTTATAATGTTTAGATTAATATAATAAAGGGTTAAACTTAAAGATAAAGATAAATTAAGAGTTAACCTAAAGCACCTAGTATACTATACGTTATTATAGATTACGTGCGTAGACGATATATATAAAATATATAAAAAATCTAAAGGAAAAGAATCGGAAATACCCTATAAGGATATATTGGGCGCTAGATAAGCGATAGTATAGAAATACTAAGTATATACACGGCTGGCATTTAATAGAAGTTTAAAAGTTAGGGGACTTAATACTTTAACTAGGAAGATTCCTTATAGAAGAATGCTTAGACGGATAATAGTAGTAAAAATACCTAGAGAATACATATCTATGGTATATAGAGGATAAAAAGCGAACTAGGTATTAGCTAAAGAGTAAGCTAAGTATAATAAGATTAAGCAGCTAATAGTTAGGAAAAGTAGAGGCCTATAGAACTAAAAGGAGCCAGTAGTAGAGCCTTAAACCCTTAAAGGAATTTAAGGATAATACCTAAATTTATAAGTTAAGTGGCAAGATTAGCAGTTTAAAGCGCTAATAGATAGTAGAGTAATACGAAACTATATCTTACTAGCAGCAGTTAAGAGAATAGGACTACCTTATAAATAGAAGGAGCAACCTTACCTATTAGTTATAATTTTAGGAGATCTAATAGCCTATAGAGGAGGGATTATTAACCTTAAAATAGGACCTATTTAAATAACTATTAAAGGAAGATAAATTAAGATGTCTTTTAATATCCTACTATTAGGACAGGATAAGGCAGTATTAGGTATACCTTAGTTATAAAAATACAATCTAAGGATTAATTAGATTATAGGTTAAGTTAATATTAGAGAAACTTAACGCTATAAGATATAATAATAAACTAAGTTAGTATAGTATTAAGTCGGAGCAATATATGAAGAAACTAAGCGAGGCTTAAGTCACGTACTAAAAAGATACTATAAGTATAGTAAGAAACTATAGAGCCCAGAAAGTAAAAAGCTAGTAGATTATACAGCATAGGACTATAAGATAGAGTTAGAACTAGAAATAAGTCTAAGGTTCTTTCTAACCTATAAACTTACTAAAGAAGAATCCAGAGCACTTAAAGAGTTTATCTAAGAAAATTTACGAAAGGGATACATTAGACTATTACAGTCATTAGTAGGTTATCCAGTACTATTTATACTAAAGAAAAATGGCAAACTAAGGTTATGCATCGACTATAGGCAGTTAAATAGCATTACTTAAAAGGATAGGTATCCTTTACCCTTAATTAGCGAAATTTAAGACCGGATAGGTAACGCACAAATTTTTACAAAGATAAATCTAAGATAGGCGTACTATTAGATTAGGATCAAGGAAGGCAATAAATAAAAGGCAGCCTTTAGGTTAAAGGAAGGACTATATAAGCTATTAGTTATATAATTCGGGCTTATAAACGCACTAGCAATGTTTTAGAAGCGCATTAATAATATATTAGAAGAATACTTAGATAAGTTTATTATAGTATACCTTAACAATATTATTATCTACTTAATGTTTAAAGAAGAGCACGGAGAATATGTTAAATAGGTTTTAAAAAGACTATAAGAGGAACAGATGCTAGTAGTAATTAAGAAATATAAGTTCTTTATAAGGAAGATAGATTTTGTTAGATTTATTATTAAACTAGGCTAACTTAGTATAGATCTAAAGAAGATTAAGGCTATAGTAAATTAGTAAGAACTAGAGAATATTATATAGTTAAAATCGTTTCTAGGGTTTTGCAATTATTGTAGAAGGTTTATAGCGTAATAGTTAAAGGATATTAGACCATTTACGCAATTAACGAAGAAAGAAGAACTATAGGCATAGGGAGAGAAACAGTAAGAGTTATTTAAAAAAGTTAAAGAGTTATTTACCTAAGAGCCGGTTTTTAAGATCTATTAACTAAAACTAAAGACGGTTATAGAAACGGATGCATTAGACTTTACACTAGGGGTATACTTTATATAGAAA
>Ga0307515_10008698_pt1 | contig 19740 bp, 9 predicted proteins | sample 17_EM_MG_FD_194513 | JGI IMG/M metagenome (GOLD analysis project Ga0307515, IMG submission 194513) | Populus trichocarpa ectomycorrhiza microbial communities from riparian zone in the Pacific Northwest, United States - 17_EM | ecosystem: Host-associated > Plants > Roots > Unclassified | place... | reverse complement strand
GTCTCTCTGCATGGATGTACATGTGGATGAATGTCTCTCTCTCTCTCTCTCTCTCTGCGCCTTCATATCTTATGTTTGATATGCTTCTGCTTGCAGGAGCCCTTGCTGTTTATGTTGCATTTGAGGACCAAGATATTAAAGCCAGAGCTGAAAGGTTTTTGAGCAGTATCACAAATTCAATTGAAATAGTCCTTAGACGCAATGTAGAGGTTAGAATTATTCTTATCACAGATGGTCTGGATTCTGTGATTTATGCGAATCAATCTGAGTTACAAGAAGGTCATAGGCAAGCAGACACTACGTTGGCAATTGAGCTGGGAAAGAAGGCTAATTGCTCTGATGCAGTAGCTGGTTATTCCAATTTGGACTTGCAAGAAGAGTTCCCAAAACTATCCAAAGGAAGCTTTAATGATGCCAACGCTGAAAACAATGGAGAAGGGAAGCGGGAAATGCCAATGCAGAGAATAGAATCCATTATCCGTGAACAGAGGTTAGAAACTGCCTGGTTACAGGCGGCAGAGAAGGGCACTCCAGGATCATTGAGTTGTTTGAAACCCGAGAAGAATCAGGTGTTGCCTCAAGACGACACCTATCAACAAAGTCAAATAGATTCCATAGGTTCAGTGGCACCGTCCTCCCAGACATGGGGAGATGAATTAAATCATGAACTCAAAGTATTGAAGATGCAGAATCGGAGGGTTCACCATAAGGACCAGATTGGTCATATGGTGGACCATTATCCAATATCACCAAGCTTATTACATGGAAGCAGCTATGTGGTCAATGGAAGCAAAGAAAGCCTGTGAGTCTTTTTCAGATCTCCTTTTGGTTTTCCATGACTTTAGATTGTTTTTACTAATTCTTTACGATCCTTTATCCTCAAAACCATATTTGCATGCATCTTTTAAAATTTTGTTAGGCAGTTAACCTATTTGCATTTATTTAGTTAAGCAGTTCTTGTTCTTTGTAGAGTTTTAACTGCATTTCAAAATCTAATCTGAGGAATATGCTAGTTGATATTTTTTTCATGGATAAAACTCACAATATTCATAGGCTCTGTATCAAAATAAAGTAAAATTTGAGGATAAAAGAAATTAGCAATATATATAGAATGGTGCTGCTCATCATAGATTACTTTTCAATGCTTGTCTTCCCTCAGAGTGTCATTATGCTTTAGACGTTCATGAATTCTTACATTCTTGAATGGGGTTTTTCTTATCCCATATCTCCCTATCAGTACTCTTCGTTGCCATATCATTAATTAAAAAAGTTATGAGGTATTTTTGCTCCATGTTTGGGTCAGTTTTGAATTGAAACTTCTATGGAAATAAGACATGAATTGTCAGGTTAATTGTGGTCGTAGTTCCCCTCCATTGGACCATCATTTTTTACTTGGCTAATTTGTTCATCGTATCCTTGACTGAATCATTTTAGCATATGATCTGCTTTTCGTGCTTAGTTTAGGTATTTTAATCAGTGTTTCATTAGTTATTTACCGAAAGGAAGAAGATATCTAATGATGATGCTTGGATAACATAATGCATCGTTTTGTCTAAAAATAAAGTAAGATGAGTTGATGGGGAGTCAAGAAACGTGTAGTTTAAAAGATCATTGAGAGTTGTGGAATAGGAGTTGGAAAGATACATCTTTTTGCTGGAGACAAGAAGTTTGAATCAATGGAGAGATTTTAGAGATTATTTTAAGATTACTATAACTTATAAAAGTTTGAACTTGTAAACGAGATTCATCTTAACCTACCCTAACTGGTTCAAATGGAGGCTTAGTGGGGGGTGTTTGTAGTGGTAATTAAATATTTTGTGAATTGCATTCTTTTCAAGTGACCAAAATGATCATTTTAAGACTTTCTTAAAGACAGCAGTGAGACAGTAGGTTTGTATCTCTATTGGACAAGTGATATTGCTGTTTGTCTTTCTTCCTCCATCATCAGTATGTTTATATGGTTTTCGATGGTCATCTTTTTTGCCCGAATTGTGGAATACAGTGTCATAGAGAAGGAAGTGGGAGTGAATCAAGCTAAGCTCTATCTTGTGATGCATCAAAATTAATGTGTTGCATAACTCTCAAACTCTTACCTTTTTCTTTAGGGGATACGAGTCAAGTTCGGCTGGTGGAGGTTGCAGTGGGCTTTTATGTTGGAACACCAGCAGATCTCATAGAGCAAAGGTACACCGATTTCAACCTGCTTTTTTATTTTATTTTTATGACAGCATAGCAGTCAAGTATTGTAGACATGCCCAATTGATCTACCACTTATTACCATTATCCTTTTGTTTAGTAAAAGGGTGCTTGCCCCTCATTGATCATGCCTTATTTCTGCACTTAAACAGGTGAAAGAGACTCCAGTTCAACCTCGAGGCAGAAGTGGGCGATTTTCATTGTTTGGTGAGTGTGCAAAGCAAAAGAAACCGGATAGCAGAATTACAAGATAACTGAGACATTTCAAATACAATCCCTGCTAGTAAAAGATGGTCTTTGGAACTTCACATTTTTCTGTATTTATTCATTCCGGGTCCAAGTCATTCTTACGAATGCAACCACAGAAAATATCTAATGTAAAGGTTTTGCTCTTGACGTGGGGCATATGTTTAGCTCCATCTATTTTTCATTGCCCAACGGTGAATAAAGAAACTTGGGATGTTCTTCATGGTTTCTTGTTATTTGATGCAAATTATATTTCCCCTCCACTTTTCTTCTCGTTGTTTTAGTTGTCATGCAGTTATCCAAACTCACCATAGTGTGATTGATAGAAGGGTTTCATTTTCCCAGTAAGTGTTCAGGGCACAAAAGATGAGAGGTAACACCCTTCAACAGCTACAGCAACCTGGCAACATTTCGTGCAACTCAGGCGACTGCTACCGTTGAAATCCTGGGAAGTCTTAAAGAGTTACTGATGAGTTTTACATGGTTGTGAATTGTGATCGACACCACGCATGTCCATGTTATACAAAATAGAAATCAACTATACTCGAAATAAAAGAGTCTAGAAAATTGGCTCACTGCAGCTCATGATACTGATTATTTGTGTTAAAAATGAGCCTAACTAAACACCATCTTTTGCTGGGTAAACCATGGTTTTATTAAGCCAAAATTTCTCAGATTGCCTCCACCAAAATTCAGGTGAAGCTGAAATTTGAAATTGAAATTTAAGTATATTATTTAGTCCTACGAGAAAAATACGAAAGGAAAACAAAGTTTACTCCGATAACTCAAGAGCTCGTGCTTAAAATTCTCTCTGCAAGCAACAAATCATCAGGGGTTGTGACCTGCAAGTCAAGGGGTTTTAGTGTGGGTTTGTAATTGAAACAAAACTACTCTTGTTCTGTAAGCATAAAAGAAAATTGACTAAAGTGCAGAGAAGAAACATATTTACAGTCTTTCATGCTAAGGTTCACAGAGTATATATTTTCAATACCTTGATGTTTGTGTATGATCCTTCAGTGATGTATACTGGATGCTTAAGGTGCTCAACAATAGATACATCATCGGTGACTTCAAGACCCTCTCTGCACAATTACTAATGTCAGAATCCAACTCCTATGTGGAATCGGTAGAGAAAATTGATAATCTTGAATAAAGATGGTTCTCAAGGGTAACATTTTCCACACAGAAGAATGCCTATTGCAAGCAGCACGAGTAAAGAGATTTGGAGCTTAATAAGCCTTGTGCAACTAGGGTCCAATGAAAACAAAAGCAATGAAGTGAGTGTGAATGAGAAGCCAGAAAAGCCTCGTCTCCAAGGAATCATGGTATAGCAAGTCCTATTCTTACAGAGCAGCTCTGGGGAAGAGGAAAGCTTCAGTTGGTCTTTTTCAGACGATTTCTTCCTCTAGAGAGAGACAAGAAAGTGGTTCAATTTCATTATACAGAATGCACACTCACTATTAATAGGAAACTTTCTTACTAGGTATTGGTCACCAAACCAGCATTAGGGTGAATTACATGGACCAAAATTTTCAATAATTACACCGGTCCTCTCTCTTGTTTCTGAAATTTCAGCAATAGAAAGACCTCAAATTTTCAGCATCCACAGAATTTATTGATGAGAAAATGACACAGCCAAGTTTAGTCAGTATAGCTTATCTTAATATTAATGGAAGGCCGATTCAAATTTCAGGAGGACCAATATACTCTCCAAAGCCATCCCCATTATAAATTCCTTGGAGAACCAGATCCCACTTGACTGGGCCCTCTGGCTATTAGCTATGAACAAAAACACAGAAACCACTTCTTGGAAATATGTTTCAACTAATCAACAGCTAACAAGTTTTTATTTGCCCCTCACAAAAACTCAAGCAGTCAGGTTTATAAAACCTCAAAACATGAACCATCATTAAAGGAAATTTTCCTTTCTGACCACACTATGTTGACAAAAATAACATTGGTGTCCAACTCAGATGCCTATCTGTTGTTGTCAGATAATAGGGTATGTAAAAGTTCATTCAAGTTCTGCTGATAGATCCTGGATCATAGAGGCAGCTTGATGTGAAATACTATTCCAAATTCGTTTATAGAGGCAGCTTGATGTGAAATACTATTCCAAATTCGTTTATGCAATATCAACATATTGAAGGATAAAAGAGCTCCAGGGTAGCATTTACTAGAGAAATCTATAGCAACTAATAATGCTTACCTATTCACCAGCTCAAAGCCTTTCTTAAGCAACTCGGGTTTCATCACCTGTACAATAAGATTTAAATGCAGTTAGATAAATTAGCATTCAAGTACTATTTTTGAGGAAGTGAAAAAAAAAAATTGATGATAGGTTATAAATCCTTTAAGCATTGAACCTGGGGGGTCTGCATTTCCCAAAGTGTTTTGCGGTCAAGAGTTCTCACTACGAAAGATTCACCATCTGCCTGCATAGAAATTAGTTAACAGATTATAAATTCTGTTAGATGTTAGGATTTATAATGCATGGATATCTAATTAATGGCATTTTAGTCAAGAGATCAAAGAAGCCAAGGAAAGTTATAAAAGCTATTATGAGGCAGTAAGGATAATAAGGCAACAATATTAAGTAATGAATTCTTTTCAAATAACCTCTTTTCCAGAGCAATGAAAAGAATTTACACAAATAACAGAGTCGATATATGCATGATCTTCTATTTAATCACTTTCACAAAGAAGTATGCTTGGACAGAATGAAAAATATTGAAGAAAATAAAACAAATAAATTCCTGTTTAGCTGTTCTTAGAAAGCTACATGAATGGCAGGAACAAAAAGCTCAAATGTCTCAGTATTTATTGAAGTCATCAAATAAGAATGTGCCCCAAACCAGTCATGCAAGAGTGAAAAAAAGAAAAGAAAAACCAGACAACAACTATTTACGACCAATCAGCATAATTTCACATGATGCCTATAATATTCTTAGCTATTCTCAACCATTTCACATCTCAAATATTTTTGTTCCTGTGCACACACACAGCATAAAAAAAAGGTTCAATGCACACACAAGTAACTTCCAAAGAATATTATGTACCTCCTTGATTGTAGCTTTAACAGGAACACCAAGTACAGCAGCTCCATTTATCCAACCATCTTTAAGGACCTAGGCACAAGCAATTACCGTTTACTTGGATAGTCATTATCTAGAATGAAGTAAAAAGTAGTAAAATCCACAGTTGATGCATTCACATGAGGAAGTATTTCGATCCAACCTTTTCCACATCTTCTGACAATACCAGAGGCCTTGCCGAGTCATGGATGCAGACAAGCTCGGAATTCAAATCAACTTCCTGTGTAGAAAGTGGTATGCTATGTTTAAAGATCAGACATTTCCAAACACTAACATGAATTATTGACTGATTGCAATCACAAATTTTACAGTGAGACACACCAAAGACAAGTAAATTGCTCTCATGCAGTGAAGCAACTACAAGGAAACTCACAAGTAGCTTAGATATGAAATGCATCATAATGAAGAAGGCTATCCTAAAAAAGACATGTTAAGGTATCTTAGAAGGGGAATCTTATTATGTTTTAAATGAACTATGAGATATGTTTTGCCAGGGTACTAGCAACACCACCCTCACCCTCTTCTAGAGAGATTAGCAGCTCTTGTAGAGCTTCCCCGTCTCTACTAGTTGTTTGTATTAGATGTTAGCACCCATGCTCTTTTGATCAGAATTATTTATGCATATTTCTGAAAGCACACCAAAAAACCCAAGAAAGTATTCAATATGCTTTAAAAACCATCCCGTAACAGTACACAACTGATAAAAAAATCAAGCATGGTATCGAAAAGACATGAACTTCTCAACCAAAACAGATTGAGGCAGCACCTGAAGCCCACTGTATACAGAATCTTGTCTCTCCTTTCCTGGCAGTGCAAATTTAAGGTCTACATTGATCTGTTCTTGAGAATCTGAGAAAACAATAAAAAACTAGTTTGAATCTCCTAATTTAAAAAAGTTTATCAACAACCCCATCAGAATCCATTTCCTGCAAAGGTAGGAAGACAGAGAGAGAGAGAGATCTGGAACCTTCAAAAATGTCCTTGTAGGATGGATCACAAACTACAATAATTTCTTTCACTTCATCCATTTCTGAGAAAGTGTACAAACTGCCAAAATATCATGCAGTCATTTTCAGTAGGCATATGTTGCTTACATGCCAAACCTAGACTTGGTGAGCTGAGCTATGAGACCTTTTAATCAAAAATAACAGAAATAAACCCGGTCAAATTCAGGATACTCAAACTAAATAACCATTCATGATAATTTCAAATGACCATAGGGTGATTTGCAATTGCATGATATGTTACAGTCTGTCTCGAATGTGTTGGGGAAGCAAACAAACCGTACCATTGCCTTCAATTATTTCCACACAGATGCGACCTTTGAATTTATACATCCAAACCTTTTAATTATAACATGCTAATATTTCTCGTTGTCACAAAACATAAGATACTAAGCTTCCAAGATTCTGGCAGCATGATTAAAAGCTTCTACAGTGGTAAGGGGAGAAAAAAAATAGTTGAAAAAAGTTGTTGTCATTTACCTATACAAAGCAATAGGTTGGCCAAGAAGTGGTAGATACTGCTTCGGCATGTTTGCCTAATTTCAAAAAGATAATAAAACCATCATCTGGAAGATAAAATAAACTATAGACAATGAACGAAATTAAAAGCAACTTGTAGATGTCAGAGAAAGAACTTATGAACTTAAATATGTAATAGCAGATACCCGAAAAAAAACACAAATGCAAACCTAAAATCAAACAAAACAATAGTGGCATAGTTAACTCAGAAACCCATGCATTCCAAAACCTGAAAACCAATCGGTCAGAAAAATCCCATCAAGAATTTCCAAGGTAGGTTTATGACTATCATTGTTGGAATTAGAGAATTCAATACAAAGCAGAGCAGAACGGGTTATTATGCAAGGTCATGCAAACAATTATGTACCCTGAAGTGTGTTTGGTCTCATTTATGTTTTAAATGTTAAGAAACTATCAAACTCAAGTGTATTTACACTTTATATCTCTTTTTTTCTTTATCCTCTTTTTTAATCAATATGCAAATTAATTATATGTTCAGTATCTCCTTGATTTCCACATAATGCATTATTATTGTTACCGTTTAAAGAAATGTTAATTGCTATATGGAAAAGTAACACAGTGATGACAGTAACACAGAAAGCCAGTTATGATGATTAGCCACATGAATCATAGAGCACTGGACATAGTGACTTGGATTGAGAGTAATGCAAAGCCAAGAGGCAGACCAATCAGAAACATCCAGCAGGTATGATGCATTTGGGGTATAACACACTAGGAAGGTTTGAGAATTGTTCAGTGTAGACATTAATTTATATCATGTTACTGAGCTAGGCGATAGATGTAAGACAGTATTGGCCTCCATACACATAATGGGAATTAACACCATCACCCACAGCTTAATGGATATGCTTAAATGGAGCTAGTAATTAACAACCCTCTTTCCTAATCAGATTGAACTGAACCGATCCATTACATACATGAAAGAAAAGGAAGGCTACTCGCAATCTCATAAGCAATCCAAGTAATTGGAAACTCCAACAACTGGGCTAAGATTACACCTAACAATTGCATTGTGGCGTATATCAAGCAAGAGAACAGAATAATTGCATGCTGGGATTAGGAGCGACGATGCCAGGCACATTCCATAACACAGGCAAAGAAAATGGTTAACAGCTTAAACCAATAAAAGACATGCCATAATTTGGAAACAAGAACGAATCAAAGGCAAATATAATAATAACAAAGAACATACACCCATTCTTTTTCCCTGCCCTCCAGCCAACAGAATAACAGAAACACTCTTCTCTTTAACAACTCCAGATATCTGAGACAAACAGACAACAACATAGAATATTAACAATTATTACCCTTTAGCATACATTAAGAAAGAGACCCAAGTGTCTGAAGACTATTTACATCATCAACTTGAGCAGAGCTCTTGGTAGTAAAAGGGAGGATTTTGGGCTTCTGGGTCAGCTTGAATTTATGTCCTGAAACCAAACTCCATCAAAACAAAATCAAGAGCATTAATTTATAAGCAAGAAAGAAGAAAGAAGGAAACTTTGGCTTGCCTGGAGATTGAAGGAGGAGATTGGAGTTGAAGTGAAGAGACGGGGAAGGAAGTGAGTGATTGCTAGTGGATATAAAGGATAGATTTTTAAGAGATTTGTAAGGAAAAGAGAGAGTAGTGAGGTTCATCTGAGAAAGAAGAAGATGGGGACTCATTTCTCTCCTTCCCTCTGGGTCTCTTTGGCCTGTTTGTTTGGTCAGGTGAAAATTTAACAACGAAAGAAATCACTTGTCTTCAACTGTGTTTTTTACTGACTACTGATTCTTTGGATGGAAACTACAAGGTTTTTAGCATATTCTGCTTCGTCGCCTTGTCAGTTGTCAACCTCAGTCCACGAGCATGTTTGGATATGTAATTAGCATATTCTATTCATTAAAATTATTTTTTAAAATATTTTTATTTAAATATATATTAAAATAATATATTTTTTTATTTTTTTAAATTATTTTATATACTAGCACATCAAAATAATCTAAAAATACTAAAAAAATATTAATTTAAAATAAAAAATAATTTCTTTTAAAAACACTTTTAAAATATAAAAACAAACAGACCGTACGCATATTAAAAAATAAATATACAAGTAGATAGGTTCAAGGTATGTTATGTTGTGTGGGAATATTCTTATTTTTGTTTTTTAATATTTTTTTAAAATATTTTAATTTAAAAAATAATTAAATTAATTTTTTTAATATTTAAATTTTAATATATTTAATGTTAAAAATAAAAAGGAATCTAAAAAATCAATGATCACCTAGAAATTAGTCAGCAATTGAGATAATGAAAAAAAAAAAGAAAAAAAGGTGTTATTAGGGTAATTTATTCACTTCCCTTGCTATGGCATCATGTACTAATCGCAAAACAATAGAAAAGGTTAATAAAAGAAAGAAAAAAACACTTGCAAGTTTCCCATTATCAATAGTTTCTTGAAGCATTATCTTGAAAAAATGTCGCTCTTGCAGGTTACATACTGTATAGGAAAAAAAATTCCTTTCTTACTTGGAGCCTCATGGACAAAACAAGCCAAGGTTAAGCGAGAGTGAATACAACCAAGCAAACTTTATCTGTGGCATCCATGAATCACAAGAGCTTCAGTGATAGAAAATGTGAACCAAGATCATCAACAACAACATGACAGCAAGTAGCTCAGCAACTTGAATATTAATGCCAAAGTGGACCAAAGATTTCATTTGCGTTGCAGATAATCAGCCAAGAGGTCCCAACCAGTAATGAACAATTGAATACTGAGGAATTTAGCTTATAAAAGTAAACATGGTTGAGTGCTAAACTCCTGATGGATTAATTCCGAAGGTGGCCATTACCATCAATGATCCATTTAAGAGGACAGATTAGAGTAGAGGAAATTCTAACAACAATGACAACAAATCCGTATCCGACTATTCAGATCTCCTCTTGCATTAGTTTCTTAAGAGATGCCTGCTTGCATGTGTTCACAAACCTACCGTGCAGAACTAACTAGCTAATTTGAAGAATGGATATGTTGAGATGAATCTGAGAAACCAGCTAAGCAGAACAGTTTTTAGCGGAGAAATCCCCAACTTCCCTGCATTACATGAATCAAAAAGTCAATTTACTTAACTCTCTGAATTGTTTTGAAAGTCTGATATATAGAGGAAGTAGTAGCCTAAGAGCCTGGCATGCTTCTCTTTGAGATGAGCAATTATATTATCTATGGTACCTTACGATTCACTAAAGGTTCTGAAGTATGAATACACACGATGTAGTTTCGCAGGAAATGAGAAGACTTGAGAGGACAAAAGGAAGTTAAAATGGAAACCTTCAGCATTAATTACTAACCAAAACCCAGAATTTTGATTCCTGCTATGCTTCTTTTTTATCCTTTTTACTGCAAGTACCAAATATTTAACATGCAAAGCCTACTGGGACAGAATTACATAGAAAAAAGAGCTATCATTGATGAAGAGAATCCTCAAGAATTATCTTGAAAAATGAGGTGGTTTTTCCACAAACATCAAGGTCTTACCATCTCCCATTGTTAACCAGTTCAAATATTATTGCCCTTCTGCAACTCCCTTTTTCATGAAACTTTTATCTGTTTATGAACAGATAATACCGACCCCATATGGCTAGTGATATTTATAGAGCTGCTTTGCTCAACTTAATTCTGCTTTCAGCTAGTACAAGCAGCTTTTGTATTGGTAGTGTTAATGATTTAATCAACTTACCAAACAAAGTATTCAATTAACCCTCTGAATTTTCGGTATGGGGGAGGGAGTAGCAATCGTACCCTGGACCTGTGGTGTCTTGTGATTCTTAGCGCTGGTTAATATTCTATGGCAGTAGAGACAAATACAGAAAGAAAGGATAGAAACGTCTTTTGCTTGAAGTACGAAGACGGGAACATAAAGATAAATCTGTATCTTTTAGACAATTCCAGAGTGAATTTCTGTCTTCTTAAAATATAAAAGAATATGAAGATACGTCCCTCTATCCTAATTGTTTCCAAATCTTCTGTTATTGTCTTGGGACATAAAGACAGAGAGTTGGAATAGAGGGGATATATCTCTTTCCTTGGTATTTTAAAAGTATAGAAAATGATTTTAAAACTATTATAGAGACGGATTTATTTTATATCTATATGTCTCTGTTAACAAAGCCGTCTCTTTCTGTCTCTACTGTATTTGTTTCTTCTATCATGAGACACCAAACACAATCCTAAGATTCTAAAATTTGTACATATGGTGTAGTTTTCTGGACTGGAATATCTGAACAACCAAGTTCAAATTAATGCAGGAGGGCAACATCACCAACTTTAACCTGAAGTCTTCAAAAAAACCAAATGCATGGCAGATAATCAGTCAAGAAATCCCCACCCATAATGGACGTTAAACATGGTCGAGTTCTTACAATAGGGTTCAACAGAGCTGGGTCATTCAGCTAAAGAAAGCTGCACAGTGGTCCATTTAAGAGACAAAAGAGGCAAAAGAGGAATTCTTAAGAACATTTCTTCGTTCTTAATGCATCCATGTGACCATAACAAAATGCTTGCTAGAAAGAGATTCGTGGGGCAAGTTTAGCGACCACTTCTGGAAATTGAAACTTTCAGCATGCCATTCTTGACAATCTCAAAGGCACAAACATGTCCCACCTGCAGAGAATTTTCTCTTGCAAATCTTGCCCAGCCGGCAGATAATATAGCTTGTCTTTGAGACCAACGGATGATCAACTTCACAGGCCATGATCTATCTGCAACTTGAAGCATAACAATCTGACTTTTGTGCTTAAAGTACCTCTCAACGAAGCTCATCGGCACGGACTGCACAAGGTATATATGAATTTAAAGTACTTGTATACAATCTTGGCGCAAAGTAGGAGTGCTTCTCCTCTCTAGCATTACTAGAACGCTTATGGAGACTGTTCCAAAGATATACTATGATAGCATGATTCTTAAAAACATGCATGCTAGAATATGTTGACAAACCTACCACGAAGCATCTGTTGAGATAATATGACCGCAGAACAACTTTGAAGAATGGATGTGTTGAGATGAATTTGCTCTCAGTTTTGGAACCTCGAGTCACCAGCACAGAAGAACTATTTTTTAGCTCAGGTTTCCCAAACTTGTCTAAGTAAATTTTAACAGTCAAACGATGAACAAGAAGTCATTTCTCTTCACTAAATAGTTGAGAAGTTATCAGCCCTTACCGGGTTCAACTTCAAATCTTGATTCAGAATGCTCAAATTCTCCAGGTTTATGTTCATCATCAGGGTTAGAAATTCCAGCTCCATCTCTGCTATTCCAATCAGATTGAGGTTTAGCTACCAGGCTTTTATTTGGTTCAACTTGATTGGCTCCTCCCATATCTTCTGATACAAAGCAGAAATCCAAAAGCAGAGTTAGATGAACGGAGCATTTCTTATCCAAAAAGAAAGTATATCACTCAATCTATACATCAAAGAAGAAGAGAGGGAGGAGGTTCTTTACTCACCTGATGACAGGAGACTCTCTACATCCTTCAGGCGGAAAAACACAACTTTCAATGACATTTCAGTAACATTAATCAGTTCAAAGACACAAAAGTCACCAACAGCCAGCTTATTGTCCTTGGCAAATGCCTTCCACCCATGACAGAATATGACTCCAGATTTTGTGCGATTGTAGTACTTAACCGGCCAGGTTCTACCATCTGTAACACAAAGGGTGACATTTCCTTTGTTTTTGGTGAAATACTTTCGAGCAAAGCTGCTTGGTACACTCTACAAAAGTTCAAAAATGTTGGACAGACATCAGAAAGATAATCTTAGTTTCAATCAAGAGAACAAAAGTTCAGTCATCTGTGTGCTTCTTCCTATCTGAAAAATACTGCATACGCAAGTTGGATCAAACAAAGTATAGTCCCTCAGGTTTTCAATTTAAACTTGAAAGATTACCAATTTATATCCAGTATGAACATATGATGGGCTCATGGCAACCTTGAAGAAGGGATTTTCAGATTTGAAAGCACTAGTTCTGCATAGAGCTTTAGCTTTTTCATAGCATGTCAGTGATCGCATATTTGCAAGAGCCCCAGCATGCGATAATCTTTGACCCCTAGCCATTAACATGCCTCGACCACCTCTGATGGAATCTTCCTCTGGAAATGAAGTAAAATTATGAGAAAAGCATATGACACCAGCTTGTTTTCCAATCGAAAAGACATTAAATAATATCATATTTCAATCTGCATACCATCAAGTCCCCTGACAGAACAACGCAACTTTGCCTTCGTCTTGGAACTCTCTAGCTTCATCCCCCTAGACCAAGTGCCTGTAGGCGGAACCTCCACCGAAGTGCTTAGCTTTGAACAGGTCCCAGTTTCATAAGTTGAATAGGTTCTCACCATCTTGTGAGGCCGAGGACATGGTAATGGTGATTTCTTTCTTGTTCTTCGCGATGGTGAAAAGTGATCCAGGATTTCAACCGAGTTATTTTCTTTCCCTCTATCCTTCGTGCACTCTTTGAGCAGTCCACGACCAGGCACGTCACTGCGGTTGTTCTTAAGTGGATAATCTATCTCTGTGGCACTATTGTCAAAAATGAGGACATGGAAATCACAATTTCTTTCATATTCAAAAACAAGGAAGTGGCCGCAGGCTACAGAGTAATACTCTGCAAATTCCTTCCATCCCTTTTGCAGCCAAACTTTACCATCACACCTTTTCAACTCAATTTCCCAAGCCTCACCAAGGACCTTAAGGCGTGCCAGATTTGTGAGATCCATCCCATATCTCGTCACAAACTTTTGTGGAAGCATCTGAAACAAATACCAAAGAAGAAAAATGACAAATACACATACACCAATGTTGTGTAATTCTACCCTTCAATTGGATTCTTGGCTTGTTATCCTCCAGAGAGAGGAGTTGGAGAATGATCTTTAACCCACTACAGCATCATCAACCCAAACCCAATATTTTGATTCCTGACATGGTTTTTTTTAACAAGTACCAAATAGTACTCTACATGCAAAAGCTACTGGAAACAGAACAGAATCATGGAGAAAAAGAGAGCTAGTTAAGCTGATGATCTACCAAAAGCAGAATCAAGCATGTCAATGCCATAGACTTGTCATGAGGTGAATAGTCTTAAAGATGCATAATACATGGGGAAATAACAAATAAAATAAAATAAAAAATGGCTCACCAGCTTTCCTTCACGAAGAGAATCCTCGAGAATTACCTTGAAAAAATGGGGTGGTTTTGCCACAAACATCAAGGGTTTACCATCACCTTCACCCATTGTTAAGCAGTAAGCAGCTCAAGGGCTGTCGTCCTTGTGCTACTTCGTTACAGTGAGAGTTCTATCTATATATTTATACACAAATAGAACTAAACTGACCCCATATAAACCAGTGCATGCTAATTGTGCTCCACTGCTTCAGCTCTGTGAATCATAATTGGGTTATTAAAGAAAGTACCAAACTCCATTGAGTGATTCACCAACCTCCTCATTGCAAGTGTGATGCTTCTTTAATCTGAGTTATATAAATTTTAATATCATTAAAAATTTACATAATTGTTATTATATGTATGTAGCATCGCGATAATCATTTACCCTTAGGTAAGGGTATTTGTCTGGCAAATATGAAGAGATAAGAAATTTTTATTTTTTATCAGTAAAAAGCAGGAATAAAAGTTGACATCTAATATTTTGATTACTAGAAACCCTAGCTGGTTTTAGAGATCAGGTATGAAAACTAGTTGCATAAAGGAATGGTATTCGTATCCCAAATACGTCATACCTAAAGTAAACTGCATTATTTAATTGTATGATATATGCTAAGGTCTAACTGTTGGTCTGTGGTTTAAGAAAAGTCATTCTCGGTAAGGAGATCATTATTTTATCGAGTAAAAACCTAATTGTTCTAATATCTATAAAAAAAAACTATATTTTTAATACCGGAAATACATTTTACGTATAAATTCATAATCCCTGATATTAAAACAAAACAAAATACTTTTTTGAGTTTTTTGAAATATTGGTCTAGTTCTCATGGCTTTAATAAACTGGTTATTAAAGCCAAAATACATGCTAAAACATATTTTTTAAAACTTTTCTTTGCATGAAAATACGATATGATTTTTTTGAGAGATTTGGTCGTATGCATGAAAATAAGACTCTTTTTTTTTGTTTTATAATTTGTGTAAGGTTTTGACGAAAACCAGATATTTTAATACCAGATTCATATCTTTATGGTATAAAAATACAAACCGACATTAATCAAAATGGATAGAAAAACACGCGAGAAAATCACAAGTTTTTAAAAATATTTTTGGATTTTTTTTAGACTGAGCCGGGCCGGAGTGGAGCACTTTCCATTGTTCACATGCAACGTGAGCAGTGGAGATGGGGAGCAGATGAAGAAGGAAGAAGAGAGGGGCATGGGGAAACAGACTGGGCGATTCCTCCTAGTGGTGCTGCCTGTGGCGTTGCAGTTGTAGACGGTGGCGTTACGGTGGTTTTTTCTTCTTTTATCTTCTACTTCTCCCTGTATATTCTTCCTTTGTTCTTCTCTTGTTTTCTCTTTGTTCCACTCTGTGTTGTTGGCAGTGTTCTTCCCTCTGACAATGGTATTTTTGTCGTTGGAGGTGCTACTGGTGACTGGGCAGAATGACGGTGGCGCTACTTCCAACGATGAAGAGAGAGAGGTTATTGTTATTCTCCTCTGTTCTTTTGTTTTTCTAGTCTTTCCTTCTATTTTCTCGTCAACTCCAACCCTCCTCTGTCTTCTGGTTCCCCTGGTGTTGGTGCTTGCTAAAGATGGAGGCTTGGAGTGACAACGTCTGAGCAAGATTTCTCTGGTGCTTGTTGTTCTCTCTCTCTCTCTCTCTCTCTCTCTCTTTTCTTTTTTAGTCCCCTTCTCTATATTATGTTCTTTTTCTTTCTTTCTTTTCCCCCCTCCAATCTCTCGTTTGCTTTCCCTCTTTCTTAAAAAATGCCCCCTATTTTTCGTTCTTCTCCTCTCTTCTTTCTCTCTATCCCCCTTTGTTTTTCAACTCTCAAAACAAACGTCCCTCTTTGTTTTTTGCCCCTAACTTGTTCTATCTCCACCCCTTCTATTTATAAGTAGGAGGAGAGGGAGCCCCCCTGCACTGTCCCATCGTGGTGCAGGGGGGAGCGGGGTTGCCTTACCTCTACAGGGTAAGGTGGCCGCCCGTTTGCAAGGCATGACACCTCTGTCTTTTCTTCGACGTGGTGGCAAGGCATGTAGAGGTATGGGTTGTGTCGGGTGAGTGGTCAAGAGGAAGAGACAGAGCGTGGAAAACAATTTAAAATCTTCTTCTTCCCTGCCTCTATATGCGTAGGGAAAAAGGAGAACAATGTCGTTAAAAACAGCATTGTTTCAGTGTTTTTTTTATAGAAAAGAAAATGTAATTGAAAAGAATCTAAAAATGAATTATGACAATTGTTAAATTCATGATTTTAAGAGATTAGTAAAAAATATATGCATGCATGTCACTATATAAATGCTTTCAGTATGACACGACATTGTTTAAATAGCAATATTCATGTTGGCCAATCACATTGGTTTTTAATACTGATTTTAAATATTATTTTTTAATATTATACATAATATTTTTCTATTAAACTACAAAAATAAACACACCATCTTGAACTTCTATGGGAGCCTTGGATGCAAGCAAGGTCTTTTACTCATAAATAGGTGGCAATGAAAAGTGATGGGAGAGTGTGGCCTCGAAGGATCAATATGGCGTCAACGACTGTAACTTTTAAGTTCTTAATATTTTAAGGCAAAAAGTTATCAATTTAATATTTTTTTAATCTTAATATATTGTGTATTCAAGATTAAAAAAATATTAATTTAATACTTTTTAAGTTTACAAACCACGTTTTAAGATTAAAAGATATCAATTTCATACTTTTTAATCTTTAAATATCCTATATAAAATATAAACAAACATGATTTAAAATTAAAGTTGATATTTTTTTTTTGTAGGTTTGTTTGAAATTGTAGTAGTGGTTACGATTTAAAATATTTTTTATTTAAAAATATATCAAAATAATATTTTTTTATTTTTTAAAAATTATTTTTTAAATCAGCATATCAAAACAATCTAAAACTATTTAAAAATTTAAATTAATTTTTAATTAAAAAACAATTTCAACCACGTTTTTAAATTGAGCCTCCAATAACGGACTTCACATGAAAATCCTTTTAGTGCACCTGGTACACTGCCTGCTCAAGTATTTCCTCTCTTCAACTCCTTTTATATCCATTTTTCTACCTGGAATGCATCATTTGCTTCCAACCACATCTTCACCAACAACCCTACAGATATTACAACTCAACAATTTCATCGAAGAACATAAATCATGAAGGGCTACATCTTGCAATGTGCAAGAACAGTATTGTTCATTTATACATGTCTATAGGAATAACAATCAACAGATTTTAATTTGCTACATAAATCGTAATCTCGAGAGATCTGGAGAAGTTCTGACATTAATCATAATCTTGAAAGATCGTATCAAATATTATGATAGACAGAATGCGAGCACCAACGAACACATGATTTTGATTCCCATATCAATATTTTTCTTGGTCCCAGTGCTGCGGAGTAATTCCCTAACAAAATCTTGCTCGGTCCCAGCTCTAGAGGGTCCATTTCCTATTTTCCAAATTACTCGATCATATTGGTCGCCTTTGAGATGGCGGTCAAACTCTGATTGTAGGAATATCCAAGTGCAGATAAATTTGTAGAGAAACAAACCAACAAAAATCGAAATACATATGATATAGAGTATGTATACAATCATCTTCGTCTTCTTCACGAGCAGCCGGTATCTATGCCAGGCAATATAAGGAGCAAGCAGTACAGTGGAGTCCAGTCTCTTTCCTACCTCTTCAACTATGTCTCCAATGAATTGTGACTCGTGCCTGCAACTCAAAACCAAATAAAAAACAAAACGGCGAAACTCTATTCAAGATGTTAAAAAAAGTTACAGTTTTCCTAGAACAAAGAAATTTATCGAATGAGACAGGTTAGTTCGTGCAGGATCTCTAACCATATCGAAATCTTTTGTGCAGGGTTAAATAGGAAAAGCAATATATTAATTGTTTATGCTTTTCTGCACAGCCCCTCTTTTTATCTTTCCTTGGAAAGCTCATCTGCTTCAGTTTTCCTTGCATCATTATAAAATGTTTAAAGCTTAAGATTCTACGTACCTCTCCATATGCAAAGTATATTTTTCCTAAATGATCAATTCATCATTTTAAGATAGCTTTTTATTACTGTCTCGATAGATGATAAGAGAAGGGACATGTCTCCACTACTGAAATTCACCTCAAAACTATACTAAAAAGATTTTTTTTATCTGTCTTTTCGACTATATATATATATATATATATACGAGATCAAGTAGTGATCAGAAATATGGGATGCGTATAATTTGATCATACCTATCCTGTAGAACCATCCCTCCCAGGTATGCAACTTCTTTGAGTGTTGCCTTCCATTTCTCTACCCTCTCCATGTCATCCTGGAAATGATCTTGGTGTTTAGCAAAGGCTTCAGCATAATTCCCTGTCTGCTCCCCAACTTGAGATGGATCCACATCGTAGAAAACAGGTAGAACAATATGTCCAGCAGTCCTCTTACGATCCATGATCATCACAAGTTCGTCTAGGCACCATGTCGAAGAAGCATAATCTTTAGAGAGCACAACAACTGACATCTGCGATTCTTGGATTGCCTTCTCTATTTCTAACTCGATGTTTTCTCCTCTCTGGATGCTATTATCGTCTCTGAACGTGACAATCCCTGCCTTGGACAACGTCGAGTAAAGGTGATCGGTGAAATTCTTGCGGGTGTCTTCGCCTCTAAAACTCAAGAACACCTGGTAAGTATACGACGTAAAAGCCATCGATCAATACAAGAAAACTCTCAAAGGGTTCGCGAGAATTATTTTTGAACAGAAAGAATTAGGAGAGAAGGATATGAAAACTATTTGGTTATCTTAAAAGTAAAACCATAAATTGAAGCTTGTCGATGCTTAATTGTCTTTTGTATTTGTCATATTTCTAGGAATGCTCCTCACGCGTTTTCATTGAAGTTTCGAGGTAGCAGCAGATGTTGACTGGCATTGCAGTGCAGCATACAACGGTCTACTGAGAAGAATCATCTCAAGGTGGTTGACGAGGTTTCCTTGAAATTCATACGTGCCACAGTAATACTTTGTGATATTAATTAAATTTTAATTAAAAAAAAAGTATAGAAATGATAAAATTCAAACCGTGATTAATTAAGATGATAAGATTTAAATTCATGATTATTTAGTAATTAAGACTCTGATATTATATTAAAAACCAATTTAATTTAATAGTTTAAACTATTAAATAAAATTCTAAAATATATATAATTTATATTATTTCTCTAGCTAACACGATCGAACTATATATATTTGAAAAAAATTGAGTTAATTAATACATATCACAACTTTACATGGTACCATTAAAAACTCAATCTTAAAAATCTGACTAAGAAAAAACTATAAGTTATAAATTCTGTTCTAACTATATATATTTGAAAAGTTTTTAGTTAATTAATATATATCATAATTTTACATGCATCATACTAAAAACTCGATCTAAAAAATTTGATTAAGAAC
>Ga0307515_10008697_pt1 | contig 19744 bp, 23 predicted proteins | sample 17_EM_MG_FD_194513 | JGI IMG/M metagenome (GOLD analysis project Ga0307515, IMG submission 194513) | Populus trichocarpa ectomycorrhiza microbial communities from riparian zone in the Pacific Northwest, United States - 17_EM | ecosystem: Host-associated > Plants > Roots > Unclassified | place... | reverse complement strand
TAGTCAGTGCTTCATAAGTGCACCAGACGCGTAAGCGAGTGGCTGGTGCACCAAACGCGTAAACGCGTACCTGGCGTACCGAACGCGTAGGCACGCGGTTGGTACGACAGGTGCTGTAATTATACAAAAATAAATAAAGGTTTTACTAATATCTTATTAATATCCTAAAGAAGATATAGCTAGACGGATAAGGGGTAAAGGGTTTTACTAATGTCTTAAAAGAATTATAAAAAGAGCTGGTTCTCCTCTAGAGAAGAACTAGCAATTAGTCTCTAAATAGAAGAGGTTAGAAAGCATTTGTCCTTCAATACGTGAAGCTCGTTCTACCTTCGACTTACCTTCTACTCACCTGTGACTCTCATTCTACACTGTCGATTAGATAATCATACGTTCCGGTCGGACTGGCCTCTTACACACGGGATCTTCCCCGCATCTCAGATCGAAACAGCGGCATGTCACTGTTTACTTGTTTCCAGAATCCTACGGCCAAATCCACATCCGCGCTGTGGAGGCACCAACATGTCAAGATCTTGGTGGCTTGATAATCCTATCTCCTATTTACGTAGATTGATTCACACTATGATTTTAATCCAAAGTCTACAGGTTTTGTAGCTGCTTATCCAGTTCCGATATCCGGATCTACCTACAAGCTAGAAATGCCACCGATGAAACCAAGAGCCATAATAGGCTTGAGATCACAAGCCAAATTACTACGAATTTAGATCCCTAGCTACCCTTCCGCCTCTATCTCATAACTGTTAGATTTGTGCTTCGGCTCGAACCTAAAGTTTGGATGTGCAGGACCAAGAAACATTTCACTTATAAAGGGTTAGCAGAAGAAACAGTGGCTGTCTAGATAGGGAGAGGTGACTCGCCTGATTTTGATCCAGTCTTTGTAATGGTCACTGCTCATCAGAGTCTCGAGATCGTCTCGTCCTTTAAAGGCTGGTGGCCGATCTTGAATGCTAGGTGGCAAATATTCAAGCAAGCCGATAGGAACATATCGACAAGAGAAGCTGAGCCATTCTAGCAGAAACCGTCGTGTAGTGCCAACTCCAATCTCATCGGAGCCCCAAGTCTGCAATCCATACTTTGCAAATTTCTCGACATATGCCAAGCGCTCAGAGGCAGATTTATCCAAGTACTGGCCTTTCTCGATCTCTTCGAAGATCCAAGGTTTGATCAGTGCACCCCGAGCTACCATTACCGAGTCAACTTTGGCTTCCTTGATATGTTTGTAGTAGTCCACATGGGAATAGCAGTCTCCATTCCCGACAAAGTATATTTTCCCGTCATTTGCAAGGTGCCTAGAATCAGCATCCTTTGAAGTATCCGTTTGCTCATGTTTTGTCTTCTTCAACCTGTTGATCAGAGCAGCGCATCTTGAAATATACTCCCAGTCCGCGTTTCTAGTATATCGCTGCTGCCTAGTTCGGCCATGGAGCGTGATCGCTGCAACACCCGAGGTTCCTCGACCTGCCTCGATTGCTTCATATCCACCAAGCACAAGCCTCTTTACAAGCTTTTCGGCAGTTGGATTATTGTCTTTGGTACCCATACGAATCTTTGCTGTGATTGGAACCTCTTCCGACACGGCATTCATACCACGTAGAATACTCTCGAGCTTACTGGGGCTGTCCAAAAGAGCTGACCCTGCGCCTTGTCGAAAAACGAGATCAATAGGGCACCCACAGTTTAGGTCAATAGCACGGATATTCGGACATAGCGAAGTAAGAATTTCAGTGGTCTTTAGAGCAAGCCATGGTTTATTAGCAGCCACTTGCGCACCGAATTTGAGATCCTTGGAATTGTCGTATCCTGTGGCGACTTCATTGAGTCCAGAAAATTTTGGTGGCCGTATTTCAGACTCATGAGCCTTCATCAATGCCCATTCACTCTTTTCACCTTGGATCAAGGGAAGACCCATTGCCATTTCGGACCATGTGACCTGTGCCCCGAGCTCAACACAGAGTCGCCTGAATGGCAAATTACCTTGTGTTGTTAGTGGAGCAAGAACTGGAGTTTCTGGTCCATAGTATATCCGGCGTTTTTCTGAGGGAAGGAATGGGGGTTCGACATATTGAGCACGATTTTCCTCCACTGCGTCTCTGTGCTCTTCACTCTCTTCTTTAGGTTTTTTACTAGATCCATTGTGTTCCTTAGAAGTTTGGTCGTCTTCGAAAATTCTATGCATCCACTCAAGATATGCATCAGCTTTGGGCGTCTTTGTGATGCGTTTCGAAAGATTAATCTTCTGCTGCGCGGTGACAACATTGACAACACCAACTTCATCTTCTGCACTGACCAATCCCTCCGCCTTCGCTTTCCGCACTGGATCCTCGGTGAGGACTAGCTCTTTCTTACCGTCATTTCTGTCCCTTTCCTCAGAGTGACAGCTAGCGAAACGGCATTTCCAACCTGCACTGCAGACACCCTTCGAATCCCAAGTGGGGCAGATACCACCGAGAGTCTTGAGATCTTCTCGTTTACCGTCTTTCAGGTATTTACGCAGATCATGTTCGAATTTGCATTTATCCCCAAATTGGCACTCCTCTGGTGAGAACTCAGGGCTTAGTGCACGAGAGGAGCATAATTGGAGCGCATCCCTAGAACTGCCGAAACTGCGGCTCGTGTTCTGTCCTTTCGGCTTTTTCTTGCCGTTTCTGCCAGATTGGCGGTTGTCTTGTGATCTAGTATCTTGGTATCTCTGACCTGATGCTTCTGCCGCATCATCACGATCTACGCCACTTGAGCGTTCGATTAATTTACTGCCAGGTGGATAGAGGAGATACCTTGCTCAGTTAGTTGATATGAACATGAAGTCACTTACTGAAAGTACCAGGGAGTCAGCTCACTCGGCTTTTATATGAGCTACGCCCTTCTGCCTTTCACGAGGTGTAGATGTGGTAGTCTCTTTTTCCTCCATCTTTAAACGCTTAGAAGGAGATTGTTCGAAATCGTTGACTTCGAGATTGTTGATTAGGCCATGACGCTCAGCCTTTTCTGCTCTAGTAACTGCCGAGTCTCCAGGCAAATTTGGTTGGGTTGGATTATCTTCTTCCTTTGGCTTAGGAGTAGCCTGAGCTTTATTGTCCATAATTATGACTGCAGAAAGATGTCTATTCGATGATGGTCAGAATTTGCGCTGAGGAAATTCTCATGATGGTGTAAGCCGAGCTTAGGCCACTAGCACTGTCCGGGTTAGCCCGTCAATTTACGTCACCAAGGCAGCCACAGCCAGTTCTTGCCCAGCACACCACCGTTTCTTCATCCTCTGTTGCTGAGCTCGCTCTGAAGTTCTTTAACAACAAAGCTGATTCTAAGTGTTTACCACCAGAACCCTGTGCTTTCGACCGCTCATACTACAACAAAAGCCCTTATTCCAGCTTCAACCGACGTAGCAGCCATGACGCTCTACTATAGTCTCGTAAGTCTACATTAACACCTCCGGGTTATTTGCTGCATTTGTAACGGTGGTTTCTATAGCCATACTCCGTTCTTTGTTACTTTGAGCTCTATCAACCATGATCACAACTTGCGTCATTATCCCATCTGGCCTCACGCAAACATTAAAATAAATGGCCTAAAGCAAAGCTAACAGCTACCTCGCTTCAGGTATTCCTCCTCCTAGTAACGGAGATGGTCATCTTCATGGCGTTGATCATTCCATTGCCCTTTACATGGCGCCGCAAGTTGTTCACCTTCATATCCGAGAGTCCGATCATAGCAAAATTACAATATGGCATGAAGGTCAGTAGTTCGGTCCATGTCCTTTTTTTCGGAAGTCGTTATTGACAAATTCGTTAGATTACTTTTATCTTTATCCTCATTCTTTTCATTGATAGCGTCAACCGAGTCTACCGCGTACAAATAGAACTGGCCGCTGCGCACAAAAGTCAGAACCGTGGAGGGTATGTACAACAACAAAATGCATATCTGCATACAACACATACTGATTTTCTGATATAGGGCTGCAGTTCTAGGTGGATCAGAACGTATGGAAGTCCAAGCCCGCAAATTCTACTCCCAACGTAATATGTACCTCTGCGGCTTCACCCTCTTCCTGTCTCTGATCCTCAACCGGACCTACGTCATGATTCTCGACGTCCTCCGTCTTGAGGAGGAGGTGAAGACGCTCAGGGGCGACCCTGCTGTCAAAGGCAAAGGCTCTTCTCTGCAAAATGCTGGCAACGCTGGCGAAATCGGCCGACTAAAGCAAGAACTTGCTGCGAGGGATCGTGACTTGGCGAACTTGAAGAAGCAGGTTGAAGGCGTTTCCCGGGAGTACAATCGCATGGCCGACCAAATCACCCCGAGCGACTCCACTCCCAAGAAGGAGCGATGAATCAACTGACATCAACTGAGGAGACATGGTGATGGCTCAACCCACAGCAATGGCAGTAATGGAAACCATATTCCTAGTTTGCCCTAGAATTTCCGCAAAAGTGTTCGCCATGTCCCCAGTGCTTAAACATGACTTGGTGGGAGCAATAGTGTGTTGAAGAGAGGAGAGTTGGCGGATGAAGAATACCGATTATGGTTATGGTTATTAGTTTACAACTGTACCGTAGCAATGGGAGTGACATGTTTCTGGAAACTGGATGATCTTGATGTTTGGAAATTGTTTTTCTTCATCGAAAGGAGCAGTATAGTCTCCAGTTGTATCGATGTGATTGTGGCGTCAAGTATCAAAAATGTGGCTGAAAGTCGTATTCTGATAACGACAAGCTTACGTCTAACCTAAATCCTAGGCTCTCACTTAGAAACTCATATTGTGCATACATATTGTGCATATTTATTTTAAACATGACAGAAACCCAGGATAATAGTTCAGCTGCAGTACTGGAGTTTATAAATTATCCATTACCCAAATCCTTCGAAATCCCATACAAATCTCCACCCCCACCAGCTAATCCTGTAGTTCGAGGGCTCCCACTCCATTACGGTGCTTCACTGTACAACGCCTAGCTATACGCTTCATTATTTATCAGCTAATGTGTCTAGTATCTCATCGCTCTCTTTTGTACAAACGTACCTTTGGAATAACGCGAACTTCAACGCTCTCCGTGGGCTTACACAGCTCGACGATGTAGAGAATCGATACGACCCAACCGTAACACCAGTAAGAGATCCGAACGCTGGAGCTCCTGCAAGCCATACGAGAATCAATAGCATACGCGCACCTCCTCTAGATGCCATTGGGCGTTTCTACTCTATCTCTGATTTCCACGACGCCTTTAAGACTGGCAAGCTTACTCCGAGCGCTGTGGTTGAGGCATTGCTGCCTCTAATACGGAGAGACGTTAAATCGCCAACGAAACACTCGGTAGCCTTCCTTGACACTAAAGTCGACATTGTCAGACGAGCTGCTGAAACGGCTACGCAACGCTACAAAGATGGGGCACCTCTAGGGATTCTGGACGGAGTGCCAATGGCCATCAAGGATGAAATGGATCTGAAGGGATATAAGAGGTGCAATGGATCCAAGCTGGATTTCACAAATAAGTTGGATGTGACCAGTTGGTGTGTGTCTAAATTGGAAGAGGAGGGAGCCATAATACTTGGGAAGCTCAACATGCATGAGTTTGGAATGGGTGAGTCAGCCCCATTGTGTTCATTCATGAGTTCTTAGGCGTCTGTCGGCGTGAGATCCTTTGGACCCTCGGTGTTCTTATAGTGATTGCGCAGCGCTTAATTATTTTCTGCAGATACTACTAACAACAACCCTATTCACGGCACACCCTTAAATCCTTATAATGAACACTATTATACTGGAGGTTCTTCTGGCGGAGCCGGGTATACAGTTGGTATGGGAATCATTCCATTCGCTATTGGAACAGATGGAGGCGGTTCAATACGTATACCTGCGTCTTACTGTGGTGTTTTTGGGCTTAAACCATCCCATGGGCGCGTATCTACAAGCCCATCTCTAAGCGTCGCAAATACTACAGTGGTGCTTGGCCCATTGGCAGGCAACATGGCAGATCTTGAGATCTCGTACCGTGTATTAGCTACACCAGACCCGCACAATCCAGCCTCTGCACTCTTCGCGCCGCCACGGGCGTACACGGGAGAGCGCAAAAAAGTCCTAGGTGTATACAAGACGTGGTTCGATCGTGCAGACCCTCCAGTTCGCGCGGTATGCCAGAAAGCTCTGGACCATTTCACCACGGAGCTTGGCTATGAGATTGTCGATATCACGCTTCCGATGATCCACGAGGGCCAGATGGCACACGCCATGACCATCCTGGCAGAAGTTGCTGCTTCGCACCCCGACGTGACTGGTTTAACCGCACCTAATAAAGTCCTGATAACGGTCGGCGGCAAGACTCCGTCGGTAGATTTCCTGCTCGCGCAAAAGCTCCGCAATCTCATAATGCGGCATCTGGCATACCTTTTCCGGAAACATCCGGGGCTTATTATCGTCACGCCTACGACACCGAATCCTGGTTGGCATATCAAAGGTGGTAAAAGCGATCTCAAGTACGGTGTCAGTGATGGTAATATGTCAGTGAGGAGTATGGAGTATGTTTGGATGGCTAATTTCACTGGAGTACCGTGCATATCATTTCCGGTAGGATACGTAGATCCTGTCGAAGGTAAAGACAAAATTCCTATCGGACTTATGGGCAATGGGGAATGGGGTAGTGAAGATGCACTTATTGAGTTCGGATATGATGGGGAGTCTTGGCTGAATTCAGGGCTTGAGGGAGGAAGGAAGAAACCGAAGGGTTGGGTTGACGTTTTAGATCTCGGCAAGAACTGGAAGGGCGCTGAAGCATAGCTGGAAGACATCTACACGTAAATTCTTTTATGGAATTGCGGGTTTGTCATCTCTGGAGAGTGAAGTGCCTTTTATGCCCTGTCAACCTCTAAAAAATGAGAACTCCGCCTGTCGAGAAACATTGCTTTGCCGAGCCGGTTCGATTGGGAATGGCTGTGGTTCTCCATGCGCGGGATTTCCAACCCACTGATCCATATGAATTCGTCGGGAGGGAACGATTTTAGACTGTGCAAGCCTCTTTCCATTCAGCACTAAGCGAGTAAAATCTCTAGGGAGGTAGTGCCCCGGGTGCACTGCACTGAAGAGAAGAAAAACAACTACTAACGTCAGCAGCTGAGCGCGATCTCGGATCACACATATCACCTACCAAAAATCGGCAGCGCGTCGAATATCCAAAAGGACCATTCATGTGAATAGAGATAGTTTGGATGCTCGTGTGATCCAGTGAATTCGAGGATGCGATATATCGCTCGGAGCTGCTCCTGCCGTTAATACTGGATCCTGAAACTCTAGAAATCTAGGCCAACTTACCATGATCAACCCTGCTGCTATATGAATAATATAGCCTAGTCGACGCCACCTTCCATCACTAACTCTGAAAGAGCTTTTATTCCAATACCTGCTCACCACAAGGAATCGTGCGCTTATGAAGGCAAATATGCCAAAACAGACTACTTGAAGAATGAGACCTAATTTGAGAATTTTAAGACCTAGATTGAACCCCCTTTCCTTTTCTCCCTTGGCATCATTTGATGAGTATGATGCGCCGATAGCTGAAACGCCCCATAACTGGACAAGGAAAGAACCTAGATTGAACAAGATGAAGAATAGGGTGATGAAGCGCGGCGAGCACCAGAGGGTACGGAAGTTTTGACGTTCACTGGGCGTCACCCACCACACCAGGCGACCAAATATCAGGTAACATGCTGCAGCTATCCACGACGGTGCTAATCTACGACAGTGATTCTCTTGTTAGTAGGTTTTCAATATAGGATTGTAGACGAATTACTTACATGGTGGCAAGATACTGAAGAAGAAATACATTTAAATTCTTCGGATTTCCGACTGATACCCCTCGCGCGATCAAGCCAGATGACTCGACTATACAAGCCGCTCTTAGCTAAATCCCTGTAATCTAGCTTTGATATACGCCTTACTCAGCTCCGATTATCATGGGCCAGAAGCACCATGTTTTGTTATGGAAAAATTGAATGACGGTGATGAGCGTTACGCCCAAGAATAAGATAATTCCGATGATTGCGAGCGGCATACTTGGCTCATACCCATACAATTGACTAGGGCCAGTCACTAGTGCCATATTTAGTATATTCGATACAAATATTTGAGAGGTTTGAAATGGGTGAAAACGTACCGGTGTTGTTTAAGGAAGACATGTTGTAAGTATCCCGAAGCTCTATTCACCAAAACCGAGAGGGGTTAATTTAGAATAAATCTAAATAAAGTGAAATAGAAATTATTCCCGGCATCAAAATAAATGACGCTTCAAAGAACAAGAATATGCGTTGAAAATTAAAGGTTTGCTGGTATGATAATGAAAGGAAATCTGTACTTATATCCTCGCTCTAACCTGGCAACAGCAGCAGGCGCCCAGGAAGTCAAAACAATTTCTGCCATCATTTACCAGCAAAGCCTATAGCCGCAGCACAAAGGATGGTGCGGTGTACACCGGGACAATCGATTAAAGCTCCGCAAGGCACACAACATAGACGAAGCGCGATCAAAGCCAGGATATGGACAAATAAAGCATGGCCACGATTCGAAGGGCTTGTAGTTGCGGCGCCTAAATCATTGGCAGCCCATTCAGACATGGTGGTGCCTGCGGCGAGGTAAAGGTTCAGTCGTAGCATGTTTGTTGAAGCTGTGCCGCACCAATCTCGCTGTGCAAGTCCCCGAGCCTCCCTAAGCGCTTCCGCTGATTTCAAGAATACGGATATATTTAGCAAATATACGCCGCAAAGGAGTCGCCGAGCGTAAATAAAGCGGCGCCTTACAACCTCTCTCGTCACAGCTCTCCGTTATTGGCCGGCACAACTCGAGAAGGTACTTCTTCTATTGAACATCACACCAAAAGTTTGCCATTTGCTGTCTTTCTCAATAATCGACGATATAATAACCATCCACCATAACGGCAGCATAGCAGTCTCCGAATAACACCAATCATTCCAAACCCAGAGGTACCACCGACTTCTGATGAATGCACCTACCTAGATGCTAGATGGGTAGTAAATAAATAGCGAGCACAACCGGAAGAAACCCCAGACATCCAACATATACTTCGTGAGTGCTAAGGTTACTAAGAAGTCTTTCGGCCGTCTCCACTAGCCTGAAACATACACGCAGATATATCAGCAATGTCGCCGCTATAAACGCTGCGATGAAACCCTAGCTCATGCTCTTGTGCAGTACTCTCCGCGCCCGACGCAGGAAGGAACCCAGTAAGACGAGGAAGGTCGAGAAACAATAGGAAGATATTGTTTGCTGTGGCAGGGTCTTTTTACTTCAGCTCAGCGACCCCGATTGATGCTGCGCCGATAATTTACATGATAATGGCCACAACATCGTAAGTGGTGAAGGTGGTAAGGACAAGGCGCGGCGAGATGGGAGCATACTAGCGGCCGTTGACGGAAATGAGAATGCTCAGGATAGCGTATATGGCCGCGGAGAAGAAGACTGGTGTACGACGAAGTAAGTTACTCTGTATGGATCTTGTCCTGCAGCACCTTTGGGTTAGAAATTCGCCGATGAAGGGTGTGACATTACATGCGGTTTGAGAGGATCCTGAAGATGTAACTACCAATTTCCTAAAGCAATCATCTCAGTGACTCTGTTACTTTATGTGCGTACATGTAAAGAACGAATCTGGATCTGAAAATATAGGCTCATCATGCATATTCCCACTAGAATGGTAGAGAAATACCGCGTTCTGTACTTCAATGGTTGCCACGAGTGGAATATTCTACTTATTGCAAACGGTGCTACCCCTCAGGACACTAACGACTAAGGAAGGTGCATAGCTGGTTTCTAATTAACAATAGCTGCCACCAAAGAACTGATATCGTAGATGATGATCGAGGCATCGTCTGGACCATTAGGATTGGGAAAGTCGGGGTCTACGTAGCCCTGTACTGGTGACTGAGTTGTCATGGTAAGTATTGCGGTGTCCTTCCAAGTAATGTAAAATGGAGCAAATAAATTCAGAGCAAAACTATTGGAAAGCGAAAACGCGGAGTTGACGGCAGCTTGAACCCTGCGCCGCCGGAGAAACACTGTACAAGGACCCACTTCATTTTACGCCATAGTTATAAGTTTCCGCGCACTTCCCTTGAGCATTGATGTTGCTTGGCGATCCAGACGCAAAATCAGGACTGCTTTAAGAAATGTAAAGCGAGTACTTTAACGAGGATTTGGGTATGACAGGGGGTTATCGGTAGGTGAAACACTTTCGTTGGTGAAGACCATCTAAGCGATGCCCGGCAACGCATCATGACTCTGAAAAGGGTTATTTAAGCCGTTGTTGCGTATTTATATGCACCTGGTATATTACTTTGTGGCCACCTTCCGTTATAGCAGAAATGGACGACTCTAGATCTCTTGTCCAATGCCGTGGCAGTGCAAATAAACGTTCACAGATCTCATCTTAGTTGACGTCGATAGACTCAGCGCGATAGCGAAGAGGTAACGCAAAAATCAAGGGAAGACTGGTTGAGTTGGTGCGACAACGTGCTGGTCAAAGGTTGTGTAGATAGGGGCTGCGATCCATATTCAAAAAACTAGAATTAGAGAAGATGTGATAAGAATAGACAATATAATTGCATTATTATAATAAAGGGAAACGAATAGTTTTAAATAAGTTCGAAAGAACATGATGTGAGTGATGAACCATTTAATGAAAGAGATGTGCACATCGCGTGAAAGGGCTTGGATACCCAACTTAGCATTGCTTCGTATCTATACCTATCATCAAAGCCCCCTAGTGTTTCAACCAACGTTCTTGGTCCAGACGACATAACCTTAAGTGCCCGGTGTTGATATGGAAAAGGATCAGCTTAACCACGCAAGACATCTTCGGAAGAGTTGTCTCCGGGTTCCGACGCCATTCCGTCAGCATTCTGCATCCCGGTTTAAACGTTTCGATTCCAACTTCCCCTCCTAGAAATCCCCCCTACAATCATTTCTTTTTAGTGTGAGGCACGTGGTGACATTCAGCTGCCTGTGATGTGGATTCTCTTCAACCCTTGAAGCTCTCCACGTTCCTGCATCGTCCCTTCGATTCGGTAATCCTAATTCAATATCTACAATGATACAATGGCTTGTTCAGTTAATAAGCCTCGGATCTCGGATAGTACCAATAGTTCGCAGAAGGGCACCGCCGTCCTGGGCCCATTCTAACGTATAAAGAATAGAACCCCTACGAAAGGCCGGTGCAACGGTTACAACCCATCTTGAACCGTGAGTTTGTCTATCATGATTCTCCACGCCTTAATCCTTGTAGTTTCCATTGGCTACACTAGAGGAGCAGTTGCTGATAGACGCCAAGCTACTGCTACAACCACCCAATCTTCTAAAGTTCCAGATTATTTTGACACCACAATCGGATGGTTCGCCGGTAGGCATACTGAATTCCGCTCTATATATGTTAGATTTAACCAATTCCTAGGCCCAACACAAACTGGAGATGCTCCTTTACTTGCGCAAACCAATGGAGCACCGTTTCCTGGCGTTTCGTATATACCCAATTCGCCACTAGAAACCCAAGCGCCAATTGCTGGCAACACCCATAATGCCAATATCTTCCAATTGCTAGGAAACTTGAGCCCTTATTTTCCAAATCCGCGTGGCTTCGGTGTCAGTGAATATTCACTTCCCCTTGGCAGTAATGTCAGCTGGGTTAATATGATTTCTCGTCATGGAAGCCGGTACCCTACTGTCAGCAGCGGTCCCCAAAGCTTAGGGCAAAAAGTATACAATTCCACTGGAAATTTCAACGCAACTGGTGCGCTCTCCTTTTTGAACACTTGGAAGTATGGATTGGGTGCGGAAATCCTCGTCCCTATCGGCAAACAGGAGTACGTTTTGCCTCCCTAATATTCATGCATCTTAGGAGAATTATTCAGTCGAAAAGATTTGATTACGTCTCATAATCAACGCTTAACTAGGCCTTTTGGTATTAACGTGTTTTAGACTGTTTAATTCTGGTACGCTTCATTACTATCAGTATGGGCATCTTTATCCGAACAACGGCAGTAAAATTATTGCTCGAACCACAACTCAAAACCGTATGCTTCAATCCGCCGAATATTTCTTGGCCGGCTTTTTCGGCCTTGGCTGGACTCAGAATGCTACCCTAGAAGTAACTATTGAGCAGCTTGGCTACAATAACACCCTAGATGGCTATTACCTCTGCACTAATGCAAATACTGCTGTATCAGCTGGCGGCATTAACGGTAAGTCATTCGGGTATTTTATCATGTTTCGTTCTGCTGGTGCTAAACTATTTTAGCCACTGGGTTGTGGGTCAGTACATATCTAGTAAATGCTACGCACCGCATCCAAGGAATGATCTCGGGGGATCTGAACTGGACGGTTTTGGATAGCTGTAAGAAATACTTCCTTAACACTTACGAAGGTATCTAACACTAGTGTAGATAATGCACAGCAGTTGTGCGCCTATGAAACGGTCTCCCTTGGTTTCTCGCATTGGTGTAGTCTCTTCACCTACGAGGAATGGCAAGGCTTTGAGTACAGCCTAGATATCGCCTTTGCTGGTGGTTATGGCTTTCAGTCTCCAACTGGAAGAGCTATAGGAATAGGTTCGTCTTTATCCCTTTTACGTTATCATACCTATATCTACTAACGAAACCTTTCAGGTTATGTCGAAGAAGTCTTGGCACGAATGCAGCACCATGTAATCACATCACCCACCGCCCAAATCAACGTAACTCTGGATAACAATACCATCACATTTCCTGTGGATCAGACTCTAAACTTCGACTTCAGCCATGATGCAAACATAATGGCCATTCTGACAGCTTTTGGGTTAACCCAGTTCAACAAATACCTGCATCCAACCCAAATCGTTGACCGCGAACTTATTGTTAGCTATCTGGAGCCGTTCGCCGGTCGGTTAGACATCGAGATTATCAAAACTCCGCAGCCCGTTCGTGCCGATCGATCGGCATCGAACCCGTATGTTTCTGGCCCGCCGACGAGCTATGTTCACTTCATTCTCAATCAGCGAACAATACCGCTTGGCCGCAGCTTCGAAGAATGTGGGTCCAGGGACGATGGGTGGTGCGAGATGGAGACTTTCTTGAAGGTACAACAGACTCAGATTGAACTGGCGAATTATGATTACGCTTGTAACGGAAATTATTCTGCTGTCCCGTATGGTAAAATCACTAACGGGGCTCCGTTGTGATGGAAAATGGGTTGGTAATGATGAAGAATGTGTTAAAATTAATATGGACAAAACTCTCGATTCAGTGGGTAAAGTAGAATTTTGAGCTCTGATGTTAAAAAATATGTGTGGATTTTATAAGCTAAGTAGTGTCTTAAGTTCCTTGTTATGGGAGCGTAGGAAGCCTGTGTTTGCATTGAATAAATACATCAACATTCTAACCTGAGACGATATATATAGCGCTAATACCACGGTTCTAGGATTAGGAACTTGGTTTTCCAGCCTTACACCAGGTCTCTGCCCACTCCCCGGCTCTGCGTTAATGATTGTGTTAATCATGATGGGATGGTTAAATGCTCTAGCTAGCTATGAAATTTGAGTTATAATATGTTGACCAAGCTAAGAGCCAGAACGATATCATAAAAGTTGGTGTATCTAGGAGCCTTATAGAATATGGTATCATTGCGAACAGATGAGGTGAGTATATATGCCACCAGTTTTACAGCTCGACGCCTACTGCAGACATGCCGTTCGAGGCCCAGGCTTGATGCAGGCACAAAATCTATCATGCACACCTCAAACACCGATACCAATACTAGCATATACCAGAATCATCCCACAAATCTCAACGTTTACGAGCCCGTCTAGCGATGCATGGTTAACAAACGAGCCCTGACTCTATACTACTCCGGTTGGAATGCGACTACTCTTCAACCTCGTTCCAGCTCTCCTGCTCTCTATCCATTAACCTCTTCATAACATCATCTGAAAACACGCTATCTTTTGGCAGCCCTGTTTTCCCGTAGTTGACGACAGGTCCAATAGTATTGTTCCACTGACTCTTCCTTTCCATAAGCGTTCGAATGGGCTCGCCGACACTCGGCCTGCTGATCCCCGCCGCGGCGTTGACGGGGTGTGACCCACCGCCTGCGCCACCAGGCCTCTTCGCGTTCTTCTTGCCTTTCCCGATATTTCGGTTACGCTTGAGATACGCGGTGTTGAGTTGGTTGTCGAGGTCGTCGGCAATCGTGTTGTACTCCTGCTGCGCCATGCGCTCCTCCGTGAGCTCGAGGATGCGCGCCTTGCGCGCGCCGTTGATGACCGACTGCTTCCGCAGCTCGGACTGCAGGTACCGCAGCCGCGCCGCGACCTCGTCGTCAAAATGCCCGCTGTAGTCGGGCGTGTCGACGTCGCTGAGGAAGCCGATGTGGCGGAACTCCTGCATGATGCGCTCTTCGAGCGTCGCGTAGTCGGTCTTGCCGACTGTCGCAGGTGCTTTCCATCCTGGTTGAGTGGACTCTGGCATTTGCGTTGCGGGAGGCTGCCGTTGTGAGTCGAATATTGTTGAATCGTCCAGGTCCATACTATCGCCGTTCGCAGTGCCGTTAATTTCTCCATTGGTTGTCGCATCACTGCGCTTTTCCGGGCGCATCGTTGAGAGCAGACGGGCAAGCATTGGGCCAGTGGAGATCTCCTCGGTTTCGGCAAGCTCATCAGTCATGATATCCATGCTACCACGGGGCTCATTAGGAGGCAATCGGTCATTGTTGGTATCAATTGCCATGGCACCATCCTCGTCGGCCCATATTTCTTTATAGTGTCTGGGCCCACGGCGGGGAAGAATGAATGGTGTTACGCGATCACCCTGAGAGACGATATTAGTAAAGAGTTCGAAAATGGGACGCACGGGGTAGGTCCTAGAGTAGCGAAAGCATATGCAGCTTGCATCATTGCTCTTAAAGCATTTCAGTCTATTCAGAAACCATACCAGCACTTGTAGTTAATTAAATATAAAATTGTAAGACTTACTCGTTCTTTCAAAAATGCAACGTCTTCTTCTGTCAACGGCCGTATATATGGCTCGACATAGTTGGCAAAGACTGTCGCATTTACCTGACTAGCGGGTTTCGCATTGCTGAAGTCTTTGTCTGGAGGTGTGCCAGGTGTTTGGTCGTGGAGGTCGCTTTCAGGGTATTCGGCCACACAGTATATATCCTTGATCTCTTCTTCCATTATACCGGGTGTAACCTCGCGGATATGATAAATCGTGGGATCATCGAATGTAGAAGGATCAGGACCAAAAGTCTGGTATTGGGGTACTGACGGCATAGGAGCCGGTTGGTGAGAGGCGTCTGAGAGGCTTGGAGATGGTACAGAGTCCATGGGTGCGGTACCAGTTACGGATGGCGGTGCCTGAGATATTGGCGAAGAAATGGTAGAGGAATTATCTAGAGAAATATGTTAGAGAAGAATAAATACCAAACTGAATGTTCATAGGTCTATATTAGGCCCGGCCGCAAACTTCCCACCGTTCCCCATGGCGTCTAGAAAATGTTTGGATGTGAAGGCGGAATTGCAACGTAAAGTGTGTGAACCGACAAGTTCGAATAGAACTTACCCTTATGAATATCGACGCCATCTTGCCTCGCTACTCCGTGAGCACCAACGGCCGGAGGTCGCTCTTCCTCTGAATCTCTCTTCTTCACTTTTTTCAGCTTGTGCTTCCTTTCCTCAGCCTCTCTGTCAGCCCTTTCCCTTTTCTCTCGTTCCTGCTCTACTCGTTCTTTCCGCCTCTTGGAGAGTTCTCGTAGTACTCGATCGGAGACTTCGCCTCGTATGCGTATGTGCGAGAGGAATTTGTTTTGTATTGTCTCTCGCATATCACTTAGACTGCGTACGGACGGTATGTTGGAGACACTTCCCCCACGATCTAGTATCTCCTCTACCGTCATGTCTAGCGGTGTTGAGAGGTGAGCCATTGGTGTCCTGAGGTATGTGGTGGAGGACATGGGTTCGACAGTTACTTGGACGCTGGCGCCGGAGGGGACTGGGGTGGTGTTCCGACTGCGCGATCTCCGAATGTTTTGAGGTTGGCTTTTGCCTTTGCCTTTGCTGCTGACAGGAGGCATGAGGCAAAATGTAGTGGTGGTCCGTGCCTTCTTGGCCCAGGTGGAGATTCTATGGCAAAGAATGCGGGTGATTATAAGGGCAGTAAAGGCATGGAGGAAGAACGCTGTAGAGGCGCTTCTTCGGTATGATGTGCGGAAAGTGTCGCTACGCGCTCAAGATGCCATCAAGCAGTATGCGCGTAAGGAAGCGGGCGGTGGTTAAGGCGGTGGTGGCTGGCTGTTGACGATGGAGGAACCTGATGAGCGGTGTTGGTCCCCTCGGTGTCGGGGTGTGGGCGCCAGCTGCAGCCGGGGTGCAAATGGGTTAGCGAGCAATAATTCAAGCTTTGCGACAAGCATTATGACCCGTGCGCCTGCTTAGATATGCAGACTCTCTCCCGCCGCTCAAGTAAAGCACATGGCTGGAGGGCCGCCAGCGACGACACCACCACCACCACCATCACTAAATACCGCTTTTGGCTTCCACTCGCATTTTTGCAAGCAAAGCCTACAGATTATGGTCGCCAATGCGTTTTCATGGACGTGAATTTCGCAGTCGCCGGTCGCCATCATGAGTAAGTCATTGATCGACCCCTTCATCGACGCGCGTCCAAGTGCCCCGGCTGATGAGAGACCCGCCTAGTAGCCGCTCAAAGTATCGGCATCTTTACGATTGAGTTTCCCGATCCATACAGTCTCCCATATTATAACGACAAATTTACTACGATAAGTGTAAATATAGCCTTCAATCTCTCAAACATGTACATGCTCTTCTCCTCAACACTAGCTGACAAATGCTGTGTACGCCTCTAGAGCAATATATCCTTCCAGTACCCCATTGAAGATGATATTCGAACTCTTTCGACCAATGGCGCCTCTTCGGGAACGGATCCATATGGTATCCTCTTCGTTCCGAACCTCTCCTCAGATGATTGCATCAATGCCGAAAAAGACCTTGTGTCGCCCAATGCCACCCGTCGGCACAATCTTCCTAACACCGACTACTCCCTCGTAGCCATGGCACCGTGGCTTTCTCCACAGTGCGTTCTAGAATACTTTGCCTCCACTAGAGGTGCACCCATCAAAGCATTCATCTTCTATTTACCGGGAAATGGCACAGACACCCCTCCGCTAACCAGCGATCCAACCTGGGGCCTTGGGGATGGAGGGAGTTGGAAAATGAATAATCATTTTCCTGTATATACAATTCCGGGATTGACTGGGAGTATCATCATGAATCAGCTGGCGCTATATTCCGGGAATGTCACTGCTGTACCACATGGGCATGATCTTGCGTCAATGTACTCTCCAACTGACTATATCCGGCTTTGGGCAACAATTGACACTGGTATTATCTTCCGCCATAACATATATCATTCTGAGTAAGACTACTAACGAACACCAGGTCATGGAAACCAACTTCCAAGTCTCTGGATCTTCCTTGTTATCGTTCTTGGCCTCCTGATTCTCATAATAGGTTCCACTTCATTCATTATGCGTCTCCTCCAACGTAAACGTCGAGATCGGTTACGTCAACGAGTCATAAATGGAGAAGTTGACCTAGAGGCTCTTGGAATAAAGCGTCTTACTGTTCCTCAGGAGTACCTCGATAAAATGCCACTCTTCAACTATATACCCGAGCCGAGTCTCCTGCCACAAAAAGAAATGGAGCCAAATTTGCAGCCTCCTACGAATCCGCCAATGACTCCGTCTCCACTTTCGTCCGATTCAGAGCCTAATCCCATCTCAACACCTGCCCGCCGCTCTTCTGCCCCCTCAATTAACACCACAACTACGGCATCTCATTCAACATTTTCTCAGCCTACCTGTCCTATCTGCCTTGACGATTTCATACCTAATATTACCCCTGTACGCGAGCTGCCATGTCGTCATATCTTCCATCCGGGCTGTGTCGACACCTTCCTCCTACGTAACTCTTCGCTCTGTCCGATGTGCAAAAAGTCCACTTTGCCGAAGGGCTACTGTCCTGCTAATGTCACAAATGCCATGGTACGGCGTGAACGAATGATCCGCAGGATACGAGAACGCGTCCGGGATGACGGTGGCGGTGGTGTAAGAATGATAGGAGACGGAGTCAGACAACTAATTGGAGGTGGGCGGGCTCGAGGACAAGCCGGCGGGTTTCCGGATGTGTCTGGACAGTCAGTGACTGTGCTAGTCCCAACGCAGCAACGGGGAGCTCAGAGCGAGAGGATGCGAAACGGCCTCATAAGTGGGACGATTTCGCAGGCTATGGCTGGAAGAAGGGTCTTCAGCGCACCAGCAAGGACAGAGAGGAGACCGGCGGACATTGAGATGGGCACGGCGGCCCAGCCTACGGCTACGACATCTTCAAATCCTGCTCTGAATCCCACTGCGGCGGGGACAAGGGATGATGTCACAACGGTAACCTCCACAGTGCCCTCGTCCGATGATACGCCCGCAAGTGACCTGGCTTCTTCTCCACCACCTCCTCCTAGTGTCTCAAACCGAAGAGAATGGGCACGACAGCGGGCGCTAGCCCTTCTCGGGACCCGGCAGGCTCCAGAAGAGATTGAGTGGGATGAACAGGAAAGACAACGGAGCAGATGGCGGAAGGTTTTCGGAAAAGTGTTTCCAAGATGGAGGTAACGCCTTCCTTCATCCATCTATAAAGAAAGCAAAGGTAGACACTTTCTTGGAATATTGCAGCGCAGTAACGACACAGCATGAACGCAACGGAGTAACAGATATCAGCCGGTAGCATAATATTGGGGCCAACGGAATTTGATTTCGGAAGGAGCTCGGGAAAGAAAGGGCTGTTGCTTAACTGCTTGGTGCGGACATCCTAAGCAAACGGAACATGGGAGATATTTATTTTTTTGGTAAAATTTAGTTGTCACTGATTAGCATTCTTTTTCTTTTCTATTCAAAACATGTCACTTGTACATTAACTCGCAGAAACAATGATACCCCCCGGTTTACACGGTGGATTAAGATGATATTCCTATTTGGTTATGATATTTCCGCTACCGGGATTGAAGGGACAAGGAGAGCAATGGATTTAGCTGGATATTTTTAGAATCGAAAGATGTCAACATTACTCGCCTAACTTCTCTGTCTAATTTTCCATAATTCCCTAACCTAGACTCCTGTTTCGCTTCTCTAATATCCGCCGTATCAGGCCTACGCAACCCGTGCTCCAGCCACGATATAAGCAATTACAGCGGGCAGAAAAACCGCAGTAAGAAAGAGCAATAGCAACTCTACCACCATCGCTACCATGAGAGCCAGCGGCGCTGCTTGCTCCACGTGATAAATTCGAAGGTAGGACATGGGCGAGTGGAGCTTGTCGAAGTGCGGGGGGAGGAACAGGAGCTGCAGTAGGCACAATGGTGTGGGTGGTAGAATCGGACATTATCCTTTGGGAGTAAGACTTTTAATCTATCTGGGAGCCTGATGGGGAAGACGGACAGGTTCAGAGAATGCTGGAACAACGTTGTGGTTAGAATGTTTCCAGTTATAGGTGATCGTGTCTATGAATGTTTGTCGGAGCCAGGTACACGGGGTGGAATGCATGGATAGCGCAGGGTGTGATAATGAGGAGAAGGCTAAGTGTGCACGTATATACACATTTTGGGGCGCTTTTAGCAGTTAGAGAAACGACGAGAAATT
>Ga0307515_10008696_pt1 | contig 19747 bp, 12 predicted proteins | sample 17_EM_MG_FD_194513 | JGI IMG/M metagenome (GOLD analysis project Ga0307515, IMG submission 194513) | Populus trichocarpa ectomycorrhiza microbial communities from riparian zone in the Pacific Northwest, United States - 17_EM | ecosystem: Host-associated > Plants > Roots > Unclassified | place... | reverse complement strand
TAAAAACTAGGATTTGGTTCTCCTTATGATCTAGTTTCCATACAATGTCAACAGGTTTATAGGCATTAATCCATTTAAAGTTGTTCATGGTTACAAACTTAGAAAACTTATAAATCTTCATGTGTCTCTTTGAGCTACGGTATCCAAGTCAGCTAAGTCTTTTGCACATTAAGCTTTACATGTTGAGATAATAAAATGAATTAAAACAAATAGTGGGCAATACAAATAGTGGGCAATACAAACTTCAAGCTTACTTGCATAAATATTACAATGCATTTAATATTGGAAATTATGTCATGATATGAATTAGACCTATCAGTATTCTCTTGGAACCAATAAAAAATTGCATAGTGTTGGACCATTCAAAGTGTTACAGAGGGTGGAATCAAATGTTTATGTCAAACCTACTACATAACTTTGATATTAGCTCTATTTTTAACATAAAAGATTTGGTTATATATAAAAGACAATAACTAATCCTAGATGATCTTTTTGAGACCCCTGTCCCATTATCATTTTCATCAACATTAAAGGGATATATTTTGGATAAAGAAGTTTTTACTAAGAATGGTGAAATTCAGTGATATAATTCATTGTTAGGGCTGCATGATTTGAACTGTACTTTAATTATTAAAGATACATTACAAAAAATTTATTCTGATCCATACTAGTATTATCCGAGCTGCTAGAAGCTACATTTGACAAGGTCAAGTTTTTTCAATCCCGAAGGAGATGGTGTAAACACTAGACTCAAGCGATAAATCACGTTTGCATAGTTGGAGATGACATAGAATAGGCCAACTCATCACTCTTTGATTAACTACATCCAAGTTTATTTTATTGGACTTTTATTTCATTTATCATTGAGCTTGGACCCCGTTTGTTTCATGGAAAAAAGGTTCATAAAAACCACTTTTTAATTTTTTTCATGTTTGTTTATCATTAGAAAAGTTGGTCAATTGTTTTCTCAATTTCATTCTCCTTCAACTTTTTCAAGTCAGTTTTTGTCTATATTTTTTAATAAACTTGAAAAAAAAAACATTAATAAATTATTTTTCAATTTATTTTCCATGACATAGTCAAATATTGAAAAGTGCTTTCCAACTTATTTTTTATGATAGGGTTAAACATTGAAAAATAATCCACTTTTCATGGAAACTACATTTTAGAAGAAAAAAAAACTATTTTCCAACAAACAAACAACCTTAATTTGATCATAATTTAGATTTCATCTTATTTTAATGGTCTTGACCCAATTGTTGTTGTAAGTGTTTTGGATAGGATTTGCTATTTAGATATATTTTTTCTAGTGGACATACAACTTTGATGATTGATTAAAGAAATTGCAGACATACCTTCTCTTCTCTTTTCTCTACTTCTTCTCTACTTCTTCTCTTTTTCAATTCACTATTGTCCTACATCAGAGTAAGAATATCCCTTGGAAGTTGCATGATTGGAGTGTTGTCCTTGTACGACCGCGATGGCTTCCTGCATAAAAAGATGGTAAGAGCAACTGAATGGATCTCTACCATTTATCTGTGGAAACCAAGACTAAATAAGCTTGAAGCAACTCTGGTTAGGCATATAACAAAAGGAAGAGAAGGGCCGTGGTCATTTCAAATAGACAACCTTGGAGAAATGGTGTACAGCTGAAGCCACACATTGAGACGGGCATTGATGGTGAAGAAATGCTAGTAACACTTGAGTAACTAATTTGAGTTTCAGTTAAGCTTTGTGTGTCTGGGTGTACATGAGCAAGGACAAATATTGTAGCAAACCACATCTTCATAAAGCCTAAGCTTGTTTGAAAAGTCCTCTATCATCTTAAACCTGTACGTTTATCCATGCATCAATGAAGACTAATATAGACTTGAATTCTGAGGGGCATTTTTCCATTTAGAACTTCCAGTTCGGATTTTCTTGCACAGTAACAAATGCTGAGATGAGAAACAAACATCATGACGACATCCCTTAACAGTAATTTATTCTACTATCAGTTACTTGATCTGGCTTTAAAAGACAGCCAGTCATTTCCTAAATCTGTTAATTAGTTATGCAAAAAAGCACACAGGAATGGATATAGGTTTACCTTGGTCATGTAAACTGGAGGGTGAATTCGTTGGGCTGTGAAAGATGGCACCCTAGCCTTGCATTCCAGGTACGAATATAACTGCAGAGAAAATTCTAGCCAGACCACTAATCGTTGCAGGATTCCAAGCAAATGGTCATCCATTCTAAAATTACTAATTGGGATCATTTCTTGGTGCAACGGTAAAAGCATTGACCTGCTGGGTTTCAGCACAATTTTATATCTCTATAAACAGATAAAATCTGCAAACAAAGAATTCTAATGAAAGAACAAAAGCGAAGATGGGGCAAGGAAAATTCTTACCATGAGCTGCTCTTATAGATTACATTCAACAGGAACCTGTTTATGAATCAAAAGCCAAATATATCAAAGAGATGACAAAAAATTTATTGTAATTGGACCTTTTCTTTGCGAGTCTTCTCAGGGACTACCCCTCAAAGAAGTTACTGCATCTAATAAAGTCAGTTTTATCATAACTTTGACTGTAACGATATCTGTAAGAATCAGAAACAAAGGACAGGAAAAGAAAAGATAAATGTGAGAGTCTGCAAGATATAAATCACTGAACAAAAAACTGATTTTATTAGAAATGTAAAATGTATGTACAGGAGGCATTGTTCTCTGATTTGTAAAAGCTACAGCCAGAATACAGTGTTTTGCTAACATGTAAATGCTAGGACAAACTAACTTGTACCTTGAACAAAAGTTCTTTACAGTTGAAGTTACCAACTTAATACAGGAACAAAATCGAAAGCATCCCAAAGGTTCACTTGAAAATCTTGTGAAGTATACAAAAGAATCTATATAAACTAATTGTGGACCAGTGGCTGAATGACCATCCATATAACTGGTCATCTTTAGACAACAGTGATTATGTTTTTGTTTGTCAATAGTATAATGAACAAGACTATACAGAGAAAGACTTCAAACCATCATATTTAGATCTGCAAGGTCATCCATTGGAATTTCAAGGCCCATGAAGTCAATGTCACCATGCTCTTGTAATCCATCATCATCAATGTTCAGCCATGAACCCAGATCCTGTCCTTGGTTGTCATCTATTCCTGGAAGCTGCAGGTTGGACAGATCAATAGCATCATCCAACGCATCCAAAACAAACCCATCATTTTCCTTTGCTTTGCTATTAGTATTGTTTTCACTTGACTTTGCCTCAGAAGGCAAAGTTGTTTTTGGTTGCTCTGATATCTTGCCAGCAAGGCCATTCACAGAAACAGATAGTTGAGTTGTTTTCTGCTTGGGCTTCGTTTTCGTTTTTCGTTCCCCCTTTGCATTAGAAAATGTTGGTCGACCAATTTTATTAGTTCCATTTCTAGATAAAATCTCTCTGATGTGCCCCTTTCCTTCCCTGTCTCTCTCACTCCTCTTCCCTTTTGTAATGCTCAATAGAGAACCTCCTATTACAGATGGAGCACTTGATGGACTACCAACAGTACAACCAACATCATCAAGCAACAACTCCCTCTTCTTCACCCTGTTTGACCACGTATCTTCCTTACCAGTAATTTGTTCAGATAAACGATTAAAAGGTGGAAGCAGATCGGAAGGATTTGAAATGTAGCTATCCTCATTCCCCAGAGGTAACGCTTGAGGACTTGGCTGTGAACCCATGGAAGCTGCAGAAAAGACAACATTAACAATCCAAATTTGTGCCATGTAACTGGAAAACACGAATACAAGAGGTAAAACAACACATTACAGACCATGAGAACCCAGAAAAATGAGATTTAAAAGTTAAAACACGCATCCAGACATGTATGAATTCCAAAAGCAAATTCTGAAGCAAAAATATTACCTGAAACTCTAGCTTCCAAAGAGCGGGTTGAGGTATTGCCATACAACTTTGCAGATTCATCATTGGTAGGAGTATCTACTGATTGTGCACCACTTAGGTGGGCAGTCCCAGACAGGAACATATCCCTAAATAAGGGCTCACTGAAGCAGCTGTTTCCTGTAACTTCAAATTTATGACATTGTTCTAATGTCCGTTTAACAAATGCTAAGGCAGCTTGCTTGGCCATTTTGTTACTGGAACCCTTCCCACCACCAGCGTTAGGACCCCAACAAGTCTATCAATTAATGCTGTGTTAGCTAACCTGTTAAGGAAGTTTTAAAATAAAAACAACCTAGGAAGTTTTTAAATAATAACAACCTACCGACCACCACATGATAAAAAGAAAATGAAACAAGCACCAAAAATGAAAAAAACCAGTTAAATGGAACAGTGGGTTTGCTGTTACCTAAGGAACTACACAAAACCCATTAAGAAAAGCCTACAAAGTAACCAAGTAGATGGATTCCAGGATGAAAATTGCATGCACACACAAGGATGCAACTCACCCCTCAGTGAAGCACATAAGAGAAGGGGGGGTGAGGGGAGCTGAAGTAGCTAACTAGCAAACCAGAAATGTATTTGTTTTCAACCAAGGATTTTATAATTAAAATCATGTCCTGGAAACTACATACTTCAGTTGTTTTCTTCTGACCAAGTACCCTGATGACACCAGTAGTGACATTCACACCTTTAGACTTCAAAACAATGCTGACATGCTGCATTTCTCCTAATTCTATCCTCCTGCTTGGATCAAGAGAAAATATGGCAGAAGGCCATTTATTAAATTCTTTGATCACACCCATATTGTCTCTCTATTAAACAACCTTCCACTGGATTTTCATCAAATCTTCCTGGAACAGGCATGCCAAATTGAGACAATTTGAACAGGAATTTCTCTAATTCTATCCTCCTACTTGGATCACGAGACAATTTAGCAGAAAGAATTCATTTGATGCTTCGAGAATTCCCATACTGTCTCTCTACTAAACAACCATTCACTGGATTTCATCATTTTTTTCTGGTAAGGGCATGCTATATGAGTTGAGTCGGGTAACTAGACACTAACAGTAAGATTACACTTATTTACACAGTGACAGTGTGAGGATGAACAAGTGTGAAACCACACCGATTATGATTATGATATAAACAAAAAAAAAAAGTTGCTGAAGAAGTAGCATGCTTAGATTATGCTGGTTGCATATATGATTCTAGGAACTTTTTGACGATTCACAAGGATTTTGCCTTGGGCAAAACAAGGTTTCAAGACAACTACTTAATAAACCTTCTGTACCAATTTGTTTTCTTTTCTTAGGCAGCCTTTGCAGGTTTTTCAACTAACATGCAGTGTTCTCCCTCTTGCCCGGGTTGCCTTTTCAGATTCAGTCTAATGGATTATTGTTTCTTCACAAATATATATATATATATATATATATTCTTAACCATCCAGTTTGGTGGGTGATGAAAATTGAAAAAGCATCCATGTCCATGAAATTCAATTCTTCCCCACATTACATGGATGCAGATGGTGATCAAAGGGATCAACCCATGTTTTTATGGGAAATAAAGACCTTTGTCTTAAAACAGAGAGCCAATGTCATGCACAAAGGGGAAAAAAGGTAAATTTTCAGCCAAGGACCAAGACCACAGATCTATGGACATTGTTATTTATAAGTAGAAATCACTCATTGTACTCTTTACTAATAACTTTATAAGCTAATCAACTAAATCATTACACTTTGGGTGTGAAGGTTGCTACAGGTCCTACAAGTGGGACAATTAATTGCAACAAATTTCCAAAGAAGGTACCCAAAAATCATATATAAATAATGCAATATAAGACAAACAAGATCACCAGAAAATACTTGTATGCCTCTCGTTTCCTTTATCTATTACTTCTACGAATCTATAATAACTCATTCTAACCCACTTAAGCCATAGCTTATTTTGCAGTGCAGCCCTGCAAAACGTTCCATTCATAGTTTTAAAAGGTCAGTTCAGATATATTTGGCATCATTGCCCTTTCTTTGCTTGCAGTCTCATTATACTGATATATCCATAACAAAAACTTGAAAATACACGTTAAAGCATGAAGTATAGGAAAGAAAAATAAACAGTAAGAAAATTACCATGTGCTTTTCATAAGCCATTGCAACGAGTTTGTCATGAGCACGTTGTTCAAATTCCCTATACAATCATGCAGTATTATGAGTACATAGTGAGAGTTTAAGTGAAAAGACAAGCAAATGGATCTGTCTCAAGAATGAATTCTTTACTTTTCTTGGAGTTCTTTAATTTCTGAGGCATGTTTCAACAGTTTGTCTAACAAACCTTTCTTCTTCGAAACCTATCATAATAACAGACAAAACCATGAGATGACCTTGTTAAAAGAATGAACTCATCGCAGAATGGAAAGCTCAACAGTAAATATCAATGCAAACAAAAGATTCATATTTCAACTTCCTACTTGAAATGAAGAGTAAACAAATTTAACAGTACAGAACATTGAACAACAGTCATCCAAAATCAGAAAGGAAGGAAACAGTGGAAATAAAAGAGAAACATAATCTTGCTTCATTTAATATTAGAGATGTACCCAAGGATATATACAGCGAGTTAGTGAGTGAGTGAGTGAGTGAGTGAGAGAGAGAGGATAATTGATTGAATTCATTTGCTATGAAGGGTTTTTACAGTATAATCAGAAGTACCTGCCCATGGTGATTCTCCTCTAATTTGCTGATATACCCACAGATTCCTTCATCATCCATCTGCATGTCAGGCTGAATTAAGAGGATTATGTAATAAATGGTATACATTAACATATCTTAGCGCTGTTGCAATAACATTACATAAGACATTCAAAGGCAGCCGCAGGAGCCATACTGCCAAAACCTGCCATGCTCCTGCCTCCCCACAACTGAGAGAAGGGGAACTTCTAAAGGGGGACAGAAGGAAGAAGGGGAAAAGGAAAGAAGCTCCAAGAAAGCAACACTTCAGATTAATCCTGACTTAATAATCAAACATTTGAAGCCAATTGCTGCTAAAATTAGAACCAACACATTACCCAGCCTCATGGTCCAAATACAGATCAAATGCAGGAAAAAAATGATGAAACAGTGAAGGATAACCTAAATGTGGAAGCAAACTTACCAATGGTTCTGGAAAAATTCCCAGACTATGAACCTCCAGACTAAGTTTTTCTTCTATCTTCATATTATCATATTGAAATTTGGAACAGACCATCTCAGGTACCAATGCATGATCTGAAAGCACACCATTTACAGTATGTCTGAAGTTTGAATCGATACTCATGTTAGGGATGCCTGATATATCAATATCTGTCTCAACATGGTCAGGCTTCCCAGTCACCTTGTAACCATTAAATGCAGCATGTCCAGAAAAATGAAAATTATCTAGGTGAATCACACAATTTGATCCCAATTCCTCATCCAGCTCGAAACCAACTCCATGCGCATCAAATTCCAGGTCTCCATTTCCATGGGTACAATCTTCCTCTGAAATTATGGCTGCCAAAAGTATCTGAGAAAGGGGAATTTCTCTCTCTTCATGCACTAACTGATCTGGAAGAAGTCCTGAAGTCCTAGTTTCAGCAGCATGCCCAACTTCCCTCTCATGATCAAATAACCCATACCCATTAGGGACAGTACTGCAGTTGTTTGGATCAGAATGGACTTGTGTTGCTGATAGTGCAGCATATACAATACTTCCCTGGAAAATGAATCATAGGGTTAAGGAAATTAATATAAGTCACAGTTTTGACAAGATTTTATTTGACAAAAACGATGCCATCACAGGTAGAAAATAATATAGGAAATTTTTTCACCATAATATTTCTTAATCAGTAATAACAGCTTTTAGAATTAGAGATTTTGAAAGGTATGAGATGAGTGCTTGTGACATTGTATATAGAGCACCTCCATAGAGATATTACAGATAAGTGGAACCTTAAATTTAAGTTATTGGCTAGTAGGATCCCCGGCCAGCACTGCAACTTTTTGTTAATTAAAACAATATGTAAAGAAAAAATCAACTACATTGACAAGCTTTTGCATAAAGATAAAAATATATAGCTTTGGATGTGCAACAACAATAACATGTCAGAAATGTCATACATTCGGTGAATATAAAAGAAAAGGAATACTTGTTTTTCATGAAAGAAATATACTATAATTCATAATGTAGAAAAGGATTTCAAATACATGTGTTTGTGTTGTGTGGAAAAATACATTAGATTCTAGCAAATTTCACACTGATTGAAAGCATCAATACACTACCTACACAACATTGATTCCATACTCAAAATCAAGAAACTCAAAATCAAGAAACCCAAAATCTGAGTTCATTGCCATATTTAATATATACCAGTCTTCCAAATCATTGGCTAGGAGATACAGGCAAATCTATTTACTGCTAATCTTAACCAAGATGGAGACCTTCACAAAAGAAAATAGAAGTGTACTAAGTAGAGATTTACTCCTAGTCTCAATCAAGACAAAGGAGACCTTCATGAAAGAATATAGAAGTGTACCAAAGAGAGATTCAAGTGTCAAGACTCCATACATGGTCTACTGTAGGTGGGAGGTATTTGTGAATGGTTGATAGTTCAAATTCAAAGGTATACGCCATTTGTCATTGGGTTGAAACAGGAGCTTATATCAATATGCATAATTTTATTATGGGGGTTGTCATCTCCCTTAATGAAAAACTCTTCTTTTTCTACCTACATGCTGTTGGCGACAAACTTATTGAATGAATGTTGCTGATAGCAAGAATATAATTCCACATAACAGGGCAACCTTAAAATGATAACAAAATAGAAAGAGAAGCAATAAAAGTACTCAATCTTAGCAACAATAGTTTGAACTTTTTTGCAACATGACCAGAGTGTGTTGACTGTCATAAGAAGTTCAACATATAGCCATGCGTAATACTGCTAAATTATTTAGCACACAAACAACAAAATTTTAATAAATATAGAAGTCTATTAAGAATGTCATTAATTAAGGGCTTGTAAATTCCCTACAACAATTTTGGGTATACAAGGAAGAGACTGTACTTAAAGGTCAGCCTTCCCTCTCTCTCACACACACATCCTTAAATTCAATGCAGGTCAAACAGGACTCATCCTTAGCTGTGTGCTTAAGCTTTCGCATTAATTAATCCATATTGACCATAGTTGCATATATAAAATGCTGGTAAAAGGAGGTAGAGCAATTGTAATACATCCTACATAAACTAAAACTAAAAACAAAGGGCTTTACCTGTTGTCTCAAGTGAGCAATGTCTACATTAGATATAAAACCAAAGAATGGCTCCATTTGCCTCCAAAATGAACTGGAAAACATTTGGTCTGCAGTGACAATCAAATCAATTAACCAACAACAACAGAATTCAAGCAATTAAACAGAATACAAATTTTCAGTGACAAGTACCAGGATTAATAACAGCACTTGCAGCAGCTAACAGCTCTTCATGCCCATCATCTGAACCAACTAAAAAATTAAGACCAAAAGTAAATAGACAGAAAAGAAAAGACGGAAAGAAAACATTTAGGGAATCAGAAATTCTCAGAGACTTCAAAGTAAACTACCAAGAAAATCTTCTGTTGCATTGACTGTTGTATGCTTTTGGCGTGTATAAGCCTTACGATCAGAGAGTTTTCTTGTTGGGGGACGGCCTGTCTTGCTGCATAAAAATATTTCATGAAAATATGAGTTTCCAATCTGAGTGCAGCAATGCTAGACAAAATAAAGACATTTGAAGGATAACTAGAAAAGTTGATGGAGAATGTTTGACCTTTCATTTTTATCTAAACCAAGTCTGGCACTTCTAAGCTGCTTTGCTGTTCCAACATTGCCAAGCTTCTCAACTGCTGTTGGCATAAGATACCTTGTTGAAGTAAAACCCCTCCCAATCCTCCCTTGCCTGCGAATGCCATCTCCAAGATCTTCACCTGAAACTGGCTTGTTCTTTCTTGATGGAAGGCCCAAAGGTGATATCTTTTGTACATTCTGTCCAGCTTTCTCATCCATCTCATCAGACTTTCTGCTCTTATCTTTAGATTTAACCTCTGTAGCCCCTGATTCTTCACTTTCTGATAACATGGCTGACAATAAGGTGTCACCTTTTAATTTCAAGCGCCTGGCAAATCCCGCCCCAATTTCATTACCTGAAACATCAGATACACTATCCAAAGTGGGACTCTCATCATTGTTAACAATGGGAACCAATTTTTTTCTTCTTGCAGTTCGAGAGATCTTCTGTGGCCTGTGACTGGCCCAGTGGGCAACAGGCGGAGATGAAGACTGAGCAGATACAGTGCGTTTGCAGTTGTTAGCTCCAACAGCAGGGGGCTTGTTTGTACAATGAGAGAGCTCCCAATCATTGGGAGCAGTTGCTCTATGGAAAACTGGGGAAAACTTCGATGTAATGGCCGAACCCGATCGGGGAGCCCGAATAGACAGATTCATTTTTGCACCGGAAATGGGACTAACAGAATTAAAATCATCCCTAACACTTTCCCTGAGCGTTGTAGAGGAACAAAGAAAAGTGAATCCATGCACATTCTGATCAAACATATTAACAGTGCAAAAGAAGGGCTTGATAAAGCAAAAGAAAGTGCCCTGTAAATATTCAAGGAAAAAACAATTCAAAGAACAAGAAATCTTCTATTTTTCCGAAGAGAAAACTCCAGAATGATATTGAAAGAAACAAAGCTAAATAAAAGTCCATAATACTAATATGCAATAGAATATGAATAACAACAAATGTATGTGAATGAATGTGTTAAGGATGCAATGCATACTTATTAACAGCTCTGACATTCACCCTTTCCTTGTCTGAACCAAGAGGGTGTTCTCTCCTTTCAATTTGAAGAGAACCGTTGTCCAGGTCAGTCCTAGGGGTTATTGATCGCACACTCAAGCCTGTCGATTGTGAGATACCATCTGTTTTTCCAACTCCAACGGCACTATTAGAAACTCCAGGCCTATAGTGAAATACAAGTTAATCTTGCTTCACAAACTGAAGATTACCGAACGTCAAGCAAATACCAAAATATATAACCAAACATATCTTCCTCTAAAGTTCAATTAAGCAGATTAAAGAAAACAAAAAGAAATCTAAGAATAATTTACCATAACTGCAGTTACTTTTAATTATTGTTTCAATGAAAGCCAGGACCATCACGTGAAGCCAAAACCTTGGAAAAAATCCTTTCACTGTTCCCAAAACTAGTGATGGGTTTCAATCTAATCAAAGAGTTGCAGGAACTTCACAGATCTTTACAGCTAATCAAGCACTGCATATGCTAACCAGATTATCGCTGTAGCAATACTTAAAGACAACAACTGAAACAAAAGGCGAATTGTATTATTGCGAAAATATCTTGACAAAATATGCAATTTTATCTCCTTCATAAATAGGCATTCAAGACAGTATCTGTGTGTCTTAGGCAGCAGGTGTAACCATATGTGCTTTGACTTCTATTGCTGTTAACTGAGTTGTTTTTCTTCCACTATTTCCTTGAAACTAGCCCAAATAAGAAAAATACAGCACAGGAAAAAATCACATATAGAAAAGATAATCACTGAATTCAAAAGAGATAGCTACATTTTTATCATATAGGTGTGCCATTTTTCTCCCCAGTGTTTTCGCTTTTTTATTAATACAACTTTGGTACGTACAGAAATTGATAGCTTTCCGAATTTCATCTCAAATTAACAAGCATTTGCTTATGATGAATTTCCAGCAAAAATATAAATGAAGTTGGCTCCCCCAAAAATTCTAGACTATAGACTCACAACCATAAATGGAAAGAGGATGATAACGAAAAGGAAAGAAACAAGAGCAGCGTAAAATAAATATGGTATTAAAATATCATGTCACAAACAATAGCAAACTGCATGATTGTTGTTACCAATCCTCCTATTGGAGCAAAATAGCCATAAGGCTTGAAAACAATAATCATGCAATAACAGAGGGTAGAATCAGGAACTCTTAACACTCATGGCAAAATGATAACTTCGCAAAATGGAAAAACATAGTGGTGTACATTCACAAGCACTATTGTAGTAATCACATGCAGGTATAGAATTATAGATCAATTTCAGAACGCATACCTGAACACATGGGAATCAATGTTCAATCTTGAACGAGCATCAGTAACAGGTATTTGCGGCGCTCCCTGTTTTGGTTCCCGATAGCCATCTGTGGGTTTAGTTGACAACACGCTAGAAGAAAGATCTGGCTTTATCCCAGAACGTTTCTTCTTCATTTTTTTCTTTTCCCAACCATCAACACCAATTGATAAAGTTTGATCACCTTGAACTGCACCATTATTTGCAAACCTTAGCACTTCCCTATCTTTGTCAACAGTAACAGATGACCTGACCAGAGAATTACCCTGCATATTCATCTTTATCAATCAGAGCTTGTAAGTACTCTTTCACTTAAAGAAACTAAGACACGAATGTCCATGACATTTGGAAAACCTGGCAAGCACCACTAACACTATGATTAGGCACTGGAAACCAAGGTGCCACAAAAAATAAGTCTTATAATTAATAGAGCTGTAAATAATAGCTGGTAACTGAACCGCCTGGTACCATCCCTTCCTCCTTCGAAGGGGATGAAGAAGGGGTTCAAATCCAGTGAGATTCTGAATGAAAAGGAATAAAAAGAAAAAAGAAAAAAAAAGGTAAATTAGCTAAAGACAGGAATCTTCCATGTAATATTAAGGGAGATATCAATTTAGGGTCAAATATACTACTACTGGCTCACAAATGCAACCCAGAAAAGGAAATAATGCCTAAACAATAGCCAAAATCACAAGTCATGTGGACTTTACAGATTAATTAAAAAAATCATAATTGGTAATAAAAGAAAATAATAAACCATCATATATGAGTAGTGCAAGAACAAGTAGTAGGAAAATATAAGTCACATACCCGCACATCCACCAAAGAAGTTCGTGTGCGCTTGTTTGAAACAGCATTTTTGGTCTGTTCTTCTGGCTTTTGCTGTTCAAGTTCAAAACCACTGGTGGCTGAATGATTTTGAATTCCCATTTTACACAGACCTGGAGCAAGGACTGACCGATCAATTGATACTGAAGCATTAGGTCGATCATTAGAATAACCTTCTGATCTAGACCTCTTCTTTGATGGTATGGATGGGAAAAACTTGTTGAATGCAGACAAGGCTTCATTAAAAATCTTCACACGTTCCCTATTATTTAATAAGACTCAATTAAACTAGTAAAAAGTATTGTGTAAGATACAAAATATTCACAGAACTACCTGCCCTTGACTGAGCTTTCACGCAGACCAGTCTTGACTCGCTTGATTTGCTCAGGTGAGGGAGACGATACCACCTTGCCTTTCAAAGAACCAGTAGAGTCATCTGCTGAAATTCCAAGAGCAGCATTCACATGTCGTTTAAAGTCCCCTTGACGACTAGATTTGTGATCTGAGGCCACCACCTTTGGATCAAAACGCAAGCAATGTAAGAAGTTCACCACATCTCCCTGTACTACAACAGCACTGCTTCGGGTCATGTTCGGGAGAGAAGATAGGATTGGATTCCCCATGCTCTCACGAAAGCTACTCGATCTGTCCATCTGAGCAGCTAAGTGGGATCCACGCTGACAACTAGTGTATATTTGCCTATCTGGGCTATCAGAAGACAGATCAAACTTACTAGACGTTGCCATTGCATCAGATTCCTCACAAACTCTGTGTTATAAAACCCAATAAATACAATAATGCATGACAAAGTAGGAGTATTGTAGCACATAAAGGCAAATTGGAGAGTTCAAACGATAGTAAAGGATGATGCACCTGCAAAGGACACAAATCAAAGGATAAAAACTGAAATTCAAGTTCATCTATAAAATACTTTCAATGACAACTTGTACTAAAATTCCCAACATTACCAGAAATAGTTTAAAATTGCAGAAAATTAGGTGAACAAGACCAAGCTGAGATAATCAGGAGCATTGCACCATGCTGAGACTCATAATTCCACTACATTACAAGTTCCTCAATTTAGTAGATTTTTAATTTCTCCAAGGTTTACAGGCATATAGATGCCAGTATTATGAGATTGTTACTTCTTAAAGATCAAATCTTTAAAAGTTAAAGCCATACATAAAAACCTTATTAACCGAAGTGCAAATGATGAATGGTGTTATATAAGTGATTTACTTGCCATATACATGATTTATAAAATCATTGCATTAAATGTTATTAGTGCTTTTTAGTATAATTTTCAGTTTGTATAGTCTAAGTCTTTTTTTTTTATTGCATAAAAATAATGATACAATTAGAAATTGGGATAATGGTAATTTGTCCGTATATAAGAGGGTGAGGTGAGTCTACAATTGATCCCTACATCCCTAATTATGTCAAACTTTTTCATCCAAACTGACAGATTTTGGACATGAGACTCGTGTATGAAATCTAAATAAAATGTTAATGACAAAATTACCATGGCTCATATGATATGTATGAGCTCTTAACAGGACCACTAAAAGAAAATATTTCATTTTGATTAATTAAACTAAAAGAAATGGGAACAAAAACAGGGTTGCCTTCATCCTGAAAGTTGCAGCCTCTTACTGACAAATTATACTTTTTTTCTCCACCAGTTCACCATTAAAACACCATCAATACAAAGTGTAAATTCCTCGAATTAAAAAAGGCATTTCCTTTAAAATTGAGGATAAAAAAAAAATCGGAAGTAGCTATGACTTTATGAGAACGAAAGTAGAAGGGACATGAGAGACAGGTTTGTGTGGAGCAATAAACCAAAACTGTCCTTCCTATTGTATTTTGGATTCTGACTTGATAGGAAGAGCAATATTCAGTATAGAACTACAATAATTGCATCAAAGTAGAAGATGATTACTTCTAAATTACTTGACATATTAATAAGAAAACAAAAAAAAAACTCTCAAACTCCTGGCATTAAATCAACAACACAGAAACGCAAACACTAATGTATTTGCGGAGATAGTGAAAATGAATTGTAACCATAAAGCATACCTCCAAATTCTTAATGCTGGATGCAGCGGAAGTATAATTGAACTACTTGTGCTTTACAATAAGATATCATAATCTGCACAATTTTTAGGTCATGCCCAGTGAAAACTATGTTCACCTCATCAGATCTCCTCCTTGTCTTATATGATCACTAAACTCAACGGGATGAATTGAATTTTAATATAAATCCAGTTTAGCCGGATCTATTGACTGCCACCGATGAGGAAGAATCACGACAGAATATTATTCATCTGTCTCTCAACTCTGAGGCTGTCCCTGTTGCTTTCCTCACTCTTCAGCAAACGCTGCTGCTCGCTATATATTTATTTATATATATGATACACTACGTAGCTAATTGGTGGGCATTTGCAAGGCTATGAATTATTATTATTATTTTATTATTATTATTATTATGACAGGCATGCACCTGAGAATCGACACCCATCTGCTTATACTGATGATGGTTGGATGGATGGACTGCTCTCAAGTGGTAATACTCAGAGAGTAACAAAGATAGTAGATTTTGGGAAATTCCTTGTGTTTGATCAGGATATTTTGGATAATTGGGGAAATCAGAGTGGAAGTAGTAGGATTTTAGGGTTAGGGTTAGGAAATTTGAATCCGGGAAGTTGATTTTCTTAATTTCCTCTCTTTCTTTTCTTTCACAAATTATTTTAGTTCCATTTATCAAAATTTTAATTATTTTCTGTCATGTGAGAAGCACATGATTGTATTAGCTATGTGTGGGAAAGAGAAATCCCTTTTTTTCTTTTTTGCCATTTATTAAAAAGTTATTTAGAAACTAAATTATAGTTATTAAATTGGGTTACCGATGAAGAAGCTGGGTCTCAGGTCATATAATAAGTTAATCCAATATTTAAAAAAATATTTGAGATTTTAATATCTCACATAAAAAAGATTAAAAAAAATAATTTATGTAAATATAAGATATATATATAAATAGAAAAGTTAATAAATAATCTATGTGAATATAGGTTATATATATTTAATTATTTCACATCAAAAAGTTAAGAAACATTTCATATGTATATAAGCATGTATAGTTTATCTTACATCCAAAAGTTAAAACATATTTAATGCTAGTGTAAGCTTTGTATATAGTTATTTCACATTCAAAAGTTAAGTAGCAATCCATATTGGTTTTGACTTTAAAAAAAATATGAGGCTAAGTATTCATAAATTAATTTTATATTTTTGGGGTTTATTAAAAAATATAGGAAAAAAACAAATTCAAGTCTCACTTGGGTTATGTTAGGTCATTAGGTTTCGGGTTGACCAAGCGGGTCACCTAAGTTTCACCTAGCCAATTGCAAGTCTGGGTTTTGCCTATTTAAAACTCAGCCAAGACCCCAGGTTGTTTGGGTCCCGAGTCAACCTTTTGAGTTGAGTCGAGTTTCATAACAATGAATTAAACTACGTATCATGGATAGAAAAAATCTCACTAACTAAAAGGAATTTTTTAATACTTAGAAAATGTTTAGGTATTGAATGACTGGTTATTTACTTTAGCTAAAACTAGCCTTGGTGGTCGTGCTTCACTATGGGGCCAAATTATTTTTTTATACAAAAAATACATTATTTATGGACAATATACCCTTATAATTTTGCTATATAGAAGCATCAACACTATTTTGCATATGCTTATTAATATAAAAAAACATTCATAAAAACACTCTCTTGCATAAAAACTCTTGTGGTTCTTTATTTTTTTTTCCTCAATAATCTTTTTCTAAAAAAAAAATGGCCATTTTTTCCTTTGTTTTTAGCCAACTCATCATTTTCTTTTAACTCGACCACATTTATCTTGTAAGTTAACCTCACTGGCATATTTTAAAAAGTCATATTCCTGATTGAATGATATGAACCTCAAGGATATATTGATCTAGAAACCCACAAGCAAGATTGACACAATCCTGGAAAGTTAAAAGTCAGATTTGATACAAGAGTATGACACAACAATTACCTTGAACTAAGGCACAATATTATTAGAATATGAACCCTCACTCAACGATTAGCGAATCGTGAATAAGAAGTATAAGGAAGATGCCACGAATATAATTATTTTTCAATAAATCAAATTCAATTCTTTCAAGAATTAAGAACGTGAGAATAACTCACAACACACAATTAAAGCCGCACCAAAATATCTATAATCATCAAATTGAAATAAGTTCTTATAACAGAGTATTTATACTCCCTAAATAACTCTAATGGACCCAAAGGTTGTGGGCTAATTTGGACCCACTTATAATTAGACCTAAAATAAATGAAATAAACCCAAAACCTAGTAGAAATAATAAAAATAATAAGTCTGATTTGTAAAGCTAAAGTTTTCGCACATATAGGAAAAAAATAACCCTAAGATAGTCTAATTCCCTAACTTAAAAAGGTGTATAGCCAAATTTAATGTCCTAGTCTTTCTAAGATCAAATTATCAAACCTTAGAAATTTCAAATAAGCTAGGAGAATCATCTCTGAATATTGACACCATTGACTTGCCTTATAGAACTAGGAATCTTTGTAATACATGAAAAAAATACTAAAGTCAAATATATTTCTTTGTTGTTGCCTCTAGTTTCCGTTTGTAGATTGGAGAATCTTGATTAATCTTTGCCATACAAGGAAAGCCTTTGATGTCACTCATAATGAATCCTTGTAAAAGATGGAAACTCCTAAATTAGCTTCCCAAAATATCCTTATACGAGTAGGATTAATTGCCACCATATTTATTTCCTTGTTGCACATGGAAAAAATTATCCAAACAAGGCTTCCATCATGCCGCCTACCCTAAGCTCATCTTGTGGAAGAATTAGGCATTTCTTGCACTTGGATTAGGTTTGTTATAGGTTGCCCTATATGTGTTGTAACCTTTTAAAATTAGTCTTGGCCCAAATATGATGAACAAGCCTATTTAATACCTTATTTAACTTCTTGACCATTGACCTAATTGGCACCTCTAATGAATTCTTTGTATTTGTGGGTTGGTTCGTATCACTAGAATTTCTTCACTCCCATGTATATGAACATGCACATAAACTCTTTGACCATAGATTAAACTTTCATACCGAGGTCCAGAATGTTCTCTCTCATATCCATATGAAAGCAATAAAGACATTAAAGATCAATACTTCTCATCCATATTACTGACGTGGCATCTCAAATGAAAAATGTTCTCTCTTTGCTACTCTAAATTGTCCTCTTTGACTTGTAAACTTAATGCACGCCTAACCACATGTTACTCACCCTCAACTTTATATTATACTTGTTCACCACTAGCATCATTAAGATCAGAATCAATGATGTCATGTTTCTTAAGATATGAATCTGGATTTTCATTCGTTGAAGCATCCATCTCAAACGAATCAACTTTAGAGTCTTTTAAAGGTTTAATATCATCTAAATGTTTTGTGTATTTTTGGACTTGTACTGCATCTCTCCAGTTAACAAGTAGATTATTTGTCATTCACCCTTACTCTCCTTTACTAATCTTATTAATTTTTTTAATCGTCAGCCTCTAAAGTTTAGAGCCTTAGTTTCTTTTACCTCCTTGTATTAGGAACCCTTTGGGATTACTTCTCTTGCAAATTAGTAAACAATACATATTATTATATCACCAAACAACACATTCATATACTCAAATTGTTGTTGCATCGCCTGTAACAAAAAGAAAAGTGTTATTCTCCTCCTTAGATGATGACATGTTTTTGGAAGACATCTTTTAGATCTATAGTTTTAAAGTCCAATATTTGTACTGCCAACAAGTTGGAACATTCTTTGGCTTGTAAATCTAATATAATGTGATTTATTTTTAAAAGCTTTCAAATTTGGTGCATGCATTCTAGCTGAAGATATTACCTTCCTTGTTATTAAGACTCTATTTTATTATTAATAATTTCATTAAATATTCAAATTTTATGGTCATTATTGAAAGATGATATTGAGAGTATTTTTAGGAGATTTTATAGGCTTCTAAAAAGAAAATAAAAGAGAAAAAGAGAAAAAAAAAAACGGATTAGATCAGACCTCTCTCTTCTTTCTTATCTCATCTCTATTCCCTCTTCTCTATTTTCTTTTTCTCCTTCGAGTTTTCATTATAGTACTGTGTAACTAAATTTTAATTTGGTTAAAAGAAACAAAAACCTCAGAATCAATAAGATTATGAGATGTAATTTGTTTTCATTGTTCAATTTATGATTTTAGTATTGAGTGTTCTTCAATGTCTATTTTCATGATTGTCTTGTTTAATTACTAGGAGGCCGACTAGTTTATTATTTGTTGCAATCTACTGTTAGGTTAGATATCAGATCCATAATTGTTTGGTCTCTGTAATCTGTGAAGCAACTAAGGTTAATGATTTGTTACATCAGAAATTAGTAAATCTTAGAAAGAATATTTGTCTAAATTAAATGCAATCGCTTGTGCTTATATTGTTTAGCTTCATCAATCTCTCTAATTCTTAATGCTACTACTAAATTAAATATTTAGCATTTTTCTTGAGTTGTTTAGTAGTTAGGGTTAATTAGATTACTTGTTTTCTAATTAACTGCAACTAAGGAGAGATAGAAAAATAGTTCCAATTGTGAATATTAAAAGTATGAATTGATATTTATTTGCATTGATGATCAATTTTAAAAGACCCAATGGTGAATGTTGACTTAGACCAATGTTTGTTCTTTTCATTAATTTTGATATTTTAAATTGAGTTGTTTCTTAGTTGTTTTTTTT
>Ga0307515_10008695_pt1 | contig 19749 bp, 15 predicted proteins | sample 17_EM_MG_FD_194513 | JGI IMG/M metagenome (GOLD analysis project Ga0307515, IMG submission 194513) | Populus trichocarpa ectomycorrhiza microbial communities from riparian zone in the Pacific Northwest, United States - 17_EM | ecosystem: Host-associated > Plants > Roots > Unclassified | place... | reverse complement strand
CGCGTCGTTTACTGTTTCGTTCTGATCTGATTTGGTGACGGTTCTAGCGTGGGAATGGTTTTTGTATATGAAAAATAAGAAGCACGTACGAAGGGAAGAGCGAGTCCACTAGTTGTGGATATTCCGGCATCACTAACTCAAAATCCCTCAGACCTCCACCAATTCTGAGGAAAAAATTCCGAAATTTTGGGGATAGTGTTGAAGGCTTCGTGGACTATGTATAAACTCGTAGCCTGTTGCTTTGAGATGACGATTGTATCAGAGAAGAGAGCTAGCTTGGCTCTCGTGTGAGAACATATGAAGAGCTGTAGAAAGCAGTCACGCAAACAAACAGTAGTTTGTTTGCTCCATGCAACACAACAGCCAGGAAATATGCGAGTGAGTCACTATGACTGTACATGAAATCTCGATAACAAAGTTCGTACGTAGTAAAATTTCTTCATCAGCTCCCACACTCCGTTCCAAATTACATTACAGTGGTTCTAATTGCTTTCATCCGGTTCAAAATCGTCGTACTCCACTTTATGCTCCCATGTGCGCTCGACTGCCTGCTCCCAATCACACTAACCGTACACTCGACACCATGCTCCCAGGTGCACTTGAATCCGTACTCCCAAGTACACGTGCCTCTACGCTCCCAAGCACACTCGACTCTATGCTCCCGGACCCAGTCTGCTCCAAAAGCCCAAAACAGGCTGTAGCTCGGGAGCGACTAGGAAGATTCATGGTCCGAGAGTGCAACAATTTAGGAGCATTGAGTAGATCATTTTGTATCCTGTAAGTTTCTAAATCAGACAGCAATCAATGGAGATGACATGGGGTGGAGGATAATTATACCTCGGGGATTTCTATTAATTCAACTACTCACTTATGCTAACTCTTTGAATATCAGTCAGATCGAACTACTTAGTTGGCGTCAAATGATCTACTCGACGCGCTCAAAATGGTTATCGTTATAGGTCATGAATCAGTTGAGCCATTCTTGAGCGGATATCAATCTTGTGTTTTGGGGTACGCATACCCTCCGAGGACGCAGAGAGGAGTGCAGCTTGGAGCATGTGATAGAGAAATCAAAGTTTTAATGTTCCAGGCTGCCGTATGTATGAAGCTGTACTGTATGGGTGGACGGTAACATCGGAAAAAAGTTTAAGTTTTGTGTTGTCACGTAAAATCACTCGAAAACATAGAGCTCACGTATGGAGCAGGCGCAGAGGCTGACTCAGGTGCGGGGAGCGGCGGCGGTGGGGTTTATATCCGTTCTTTTCTTTTCCTTTCCTTTCCTCCGTTTTATTTCTGTTCTATCTTTCAACTTTCATTTGTCAGCGGGGATGAAGGGTAGCGGGGGGGAGCTCCGCCATCTAGCCGGCTCGCCCGGAGGCGGAGGGGGTATTAGGTCCTGTCATACTCTAGTAAGAGTGAACACAGTATGAATAAACAACAACAACAACAACAACAACATAGAGCTCGCATTCGTGCTCTCAGGCATCAGGATTGGTAGCCTCGGCTTTGGTATGGTACCTAATTCTGTGAAAGCCCCGGGCTTGGTAGGGTAATCGGCTCTCTCGGACTCGGTACAGTAGTCGACCCTGGGTATTGGATCCGTCTTGTGTCTGCCTCTCTTACTCACTTTTTGTACTTGAGATAATTCATTATTTTCAACACGCACTATCTTTGGAGGTTGCCTGCTACAGGCTGTTACTGTTGCACCGATTTGAATGATGCAATTGAAGTGCAGGGCAATGGATGGTTGCTAACTGGCGGTAGCGTACGTGGGGTCGCTGGGATGCAGATCTCAATTGACACGGCGACAAAAATAAGGATTTACCTGCGAGTGGGGAAGCAAGACGCAGCGAAAGCAAGCTGGAAACTGGTACCGGAACTAGATACTATAATCGGCGCACTCCGAAATAATAATGGATCTGTAAAAACTTAGTGCATTGATATGAAACGACTAGGCTGCCATGAGAAACACCCGACGAGGATGGTTAGACGAATAGAAGCACCGAACTAAATTCATGTTGGATTTGCATTAGCGCTGTCACAACCCTGCATGTGTCAACGCACACGATACTCCGAGACCCTGCCATAAAAGAAGAGGGGACAAACTCTTGCATTAACGGATACTCTCCATACTCGAGTAGATGCCCGCTCCCGTGGAATCTTTATTGTACTTGGTACCGGGGTGGAAGAAGCCATGTACCTTGTAATTCGATTGCGCTATTGTTACTAAGTCCTACGATTGTAGGTAGAGTCTATACCCAGCGGAACACTTACCAGACACAGTATATTATCCACGCTTAGTGACGGTATTAGTGCGATATTAAAATTCATACCGCCGGAAATGGTATGTGAACGCAATAAATTTCCCAGAATAGACTTGGGTGCATAACTCCAGACCATAGCCCATGCAGTAAGTCACGGGATTTGATAACCCTTGAAGTCATTGTTTTCTTTTTTGATCACTTTGTCTAGAGTACGACCGACTCTATCCACTCCACCATTGACTTCTCAGATTCCACTACGTCCCCACGGTAACGTCGAAGCCGATATCGCTTTCTTCTGTTACTCACGATCGTCCGCGCTTTCTGTCTACGCCAGTTCTCCTCTTCAATACTACCGCACACATTGACACCTGGTCTCCACCATTGTTCGCGCCCATCTTTCACACGTCGATATTCAATGCATCCATCTTCCACGGCTTCGTGCGCATCCTTTTTCCGTGCCTCCGCCCTCGTCCATACAGTACCTCCGCCCCCGGCACTCCGCACCGTCTATGCCGTTCCATATCAGGTGTTCTGATATCCGCACGGGTAGCACACATGGCGACTCCTCAAGTATGCACGCCACTATCCAGAATGTTGGGTACCAGTCAGTATAATCACCGTAAGACCATAACTTAGTGATAATACTTATGGTTGATTGTTTTGCGAATTGTCAGGTTGGGGCGGACGCTAGTGATAGACCTAACTAAGTACGAAGTGATTTTTGCTAATTGCACGGTGAGAAGCTATTTCCTCATTCGGCGCCGTCACTCCACCCGCCCGGTCTCTCGACCTCCGCCGTCGTATATTCTACTCTCGTCTTCGCGCTGCTTATTTCGTCTACGCCATCGTCTACACATCGTGTCTCCTCCGCCTTCGTGTCTACACGCCGTCGTTTACGCCCCGTCTACTCCGTGTGTCATCGACTCTTCTCTTCCTCATCTGTGCGCTGTCGGCAATACTCCCCTTCTCCAGCGTCATCTACACTTTCCGCATTTACCCCACCGCTGTCACCTACTCACTGCCGTCATGTCATCTCCGCCTTCGTATCTCCGCCACTATCATATCTCCGCGCCGTCGTCTACGGCACTGTCCATTTCTTGTCTCATCTACTCTACGTCTGTCTCTACTGCGTCTTCTCTAGCATCTCCTCCGCCATCGTTGATTCTACCGCTGCCACCTTCCCCTACCGTCGTCGTCTTTCCTCCACGCCCGTCGTCCAAGTCAACGTCTACTGAAATGATAGCGGTCCATTGGCTCTGTACCAGCCGAGACCGAGAATAGACTTTTTGTTCTAGTCCAGTCACGGAGGATGTCCCTCCGCGGAGAGACTGGTCCATTCACGGAGTTCCACCCTCAGTGACTGGACTGGTTCATTCGCGGAGTATACCCCTGCACCCCCACCTCAGTGAGTGGACTGGTCCATTCACCAAGTCCACACCCGGTGAATACTTTGCACACATATACCCACCCATGTATGCGCACTCAGCTGGCCATATCCAGCTGAATTTATTCAATGCAATTGCATTCAGCCCACATCGCGAAACTCGAGCGTACTTTGAAAGTTCCGGATTGTACCACGTGCTTTCAGGGTTTTGGCTGCTTTCCACACACTTTCGCTGTGAATGCTCTTTCGCGCCCTTTCAGGCTTGGAGATTTTCACTTCTTTTTGCGCCTTTCGCTGCGGTGGCACTTTCGCCGCAGTGGCTCTTTCGCTGCAAAACCTCTTTCGCTGCAGAATCTCTTTCGCAGTAGATGCAGCTGGTCAATCAAAGACACGCAGCTGGTTTTTGAAATGGTCCTTTGCAGTGATGCAGCTAGTCTTTTGCACCCTGCGGCAGTAACATTCACCACTCATTGCGAGGATCCAGAGGATTCCCGAGGCTATGAATGAATGGCATCTTCAACTGAGCAGTATAAGGTTATACGGCAGAAAAAGGTAGTTCTTGAGAATCAACTAACTTAGTGGATTTACAGTTCTTATTCACAAACCCTGATATCAACAGTCGTTTAGACGAAGTTTATTCCTGCGACTAACTAACTCCGCGACCAACTCTGGCACCCACACCTATAGTCTGTTGAGAGTAAAAGAGAAAGAACAAAGAAGCTCAATTGTCTATGGATCCAAAGAGAGGAAAAACTATACAGTTATATACGAAAGAGAGAGAAGGAAAACTCCATGCCGACTGCCAAAGCCGGAGCCCAAAGCCGAGCATCAGTGCCGAGCCCTCCTCCTCAGCATGGGGGCAGGCGCGGCTGGTGGGGGCAGGCGAAGGCAATGGGAGCGACCAGCCACCCGTCTCATGCCCGAGTCCACCTGCATCGAAGACTAAGAAAGCCACCGGGCCAAATCCCTAGTCAACATAGTCTCAGTCTGAGAATCTCACGATATCCAATGGCCATGCTGTTCGAGGATTTAAGTCGATGGTACTGGGTTAATGGCAATACCAGGACTCATAGGGAGAGCAGATCTCGGAATCAGATTTTCCAGCAGAATCCGCAGCTTGATTTTCAGGGTAATTGGACCGGTGTTAGTGCGAGGATCAGTGCAAGTGTTGAGTGCGAGTGTTGAGTGCGAACATGAACATATAGTGATAACTGACAGTCTACTTGATCTTCATGACCATGGTGGTGACACTGATGGCCCTACGATAGTTAGTAATACAACTGCACTAGGACTCTAAGCTGAGATCAGACAAGCTGAGATCAGACAATGAGTTAAGTCCGCATGCTAGGAGGCTGGCTAGTCTGCTGGCCAGAGCATTCGACACTGGCTAGAGCTCCCACATTGGCCAGTGCTGTATCTGCGCGAAAGGAAATATGCAGCGAAAGCCGGCGAAAAGCCTGAAAGAGCCTGAAAGCAACTCGTACGGTTTTGCGATGGCGCCGAGGAAAACGTCGAAAGTGATTAGACAGAACTGGATATTGAGGAAGGAGAAGATCTTGAAGAGTACCAGGATGTGGGCAAGGAGGAGGAGGAAGAGGACGATGTAGAGGAAGAAGGCATCGAGAAAGAAGAGCTGGTTTCAAGTCAGGATATGGAGCATAGTGTAATTGTAGTTGCACCACGGCATTGAGTGTAATTAGCACTTTGTCTGTATGCTCCGTGAATGAACCAGTCCAGTCACTGAGGGTGGGACTCCGTGAATGGACCGGTCTCTCCGCGGAGGGACATCCTCCGTGACTGGACTAGAACACTTTTCACTCTTTCAACAAATCTTCAACTCACCTTGTTGCCAGCGAACTGAAAATGGGTGGGTAGAGCAGGATTCGTCCTCATTTCCTTACAAATCCCAAGTAATCGCATCGAGTCGACCGATGGGACCTACGGCGACATGAGACGCAAACTTGGTAGCCGAGCGATGCGTTAACGAGACAAGTTTGAGACATACTTGGCACGAGTACGGGTTCGTGTTCGAGATGACGGGGCATTCGGACCATTGTGATCGATGACAATGACTGAAACTAGACGGAAGCCATTCGGGAACGCGTACGGGAACACTTGGAGGGAGGGAGACGTCAACTGGATGCAAATGAGATGCCCATGGAATACGCTGCAGAGGCACCACCAGCAGATAGTGCTCTTCAGAGTATACCCACGGTGGTGGGCATTCACGTATTGGGACCGCCGCCCACACCGACAGCACCGAGTCCAATTCCTCCGCCTAGTACCTGCCTCTGAGCGGATTGCTGACTCGGGGGCGTTTGACATCCAGAGCTGAGGATACTCGAGCCGAAGGCTCTCGGGCATGATGCCGGAGGCTTACTGCCATATCGATCGCTATTAGCCCCCATGCCGAGTAGGAGGCCTAGCTTCGGTAGTGATACTCGGCATCCGTGCCTTCTTTCTCATATGCTTACCTTTCTCTCTGTTTGTACGGTAGGCAATCACTTTTGTATGATAGTTAATACAACATCTTAATTCGTACTAGGTTCTCCACAAGGATGAAGATACTCCAGCCAGTTGGAGCAGTACCTTTGATAGAGACTACCGGCCAGCCCGTACGTTTATGAGCATTCATTTAAACAAGATACCGACCTCTCACAGTCTACCTCAATTGATGACGATAGGGACAACTGATCATGGTCCGTTCGAGGTATGAAGCCGAACAGAGAGTGGTTCAACAGCAGCACCACGAGAAGAGACGTAATAACAAAGATGGTAGGCCGCAGACGCGCCACGGCCCAGGGATAGGCAAGCAGAGGAGAAGCTTGCCCGGAGTGAGCACTGGACGAGAAGAATCATGCCAGTAGATTACAGCGGTGGTTGCAGAGCGGAGAGATTAGGAGGATTGCGGATAAGATCTTGAGTATTTCTTTTTGGGTGGAATTCCAGAAGACCTGGAACGTTTTCTTCCTGACTGGGAGCTTTACGTTAACAAGACAACCGACTTATCTAATGTTCTCCCAAGCTACCCATACCCCACTATCTAGCTAGCACGATACCAATAAGTCATTTAAAAAACATCAAATTCCTAACATAATGGTCTCTAAGTGTTAACCGTCGTAGTACTCATGATGTCACCCCGTGTGCTGCAATATGGATGGGGCAACCGTGTGTATGTTCTATGGTTCATAGAAAAGACTCGCGATATGTACATGAGAGCTGTGTGACATCTCATCAGCTCAGGTTATAACCAGCTCAGAAGGTCTATATGTGTAACATCGAGCATAACTTCCCCGCGCCGCTGTTAAATCTTTTTTATTTTCCCCAGTACCCACATTGCCCCTCACTGCCATCACTCTCGCGCGACTTTCGGTCTAAAATATCCGCCACTCAGAAATAAATAGCCATCTTAGCTTGTCCTACTCGACCGTAACTATGATTGGATCGACGACCAGCGCCACGTCTAAAACGGTCATCTCTTTGAAACTTCTCACTTTCCCTGTGTAAGTTACACAACACGTTCCCGAGATCTCGCTCAATAGATTCGCCAAAGCCCATTGTAATATGTATCCTTTCTTGCAAAATACCGAATGTATACTGCTTTAGCTAAGCTGGACCCTTGATGTTAATGGAAACTGCTGCATTGCGACGCTGTCGAACTACTCGATATAGACTGCGCAAAGCAGGTGGCTCGACGATCGATTTTGCTTGTTTAATCATAGTCTATCTAGAGTATGATAGTGCTCGGCGATCGTTCCGTTAGCGTAGTAGGTTCAATTCGGCGGCATTTGCGGAATGGTAACTGAATTATTCGCGAAGAGGTTGGATGCAGCCACCTAGCGCTGTACCTGTAAAATGCGGGGTAAAGAGCTTAAGTGCGTCATATCATGATCAGCGGATAAGGCGGGTTCAAACTCCCAATCAAGTTCATACGATCCATGAGATTGCGACTACAGATATCACACCACCTAGTCTCGCATGACCAGCAACAGCGAAAAAGCAACCCCACGAGCTGCTTGTGTGGCCCAGGCACTATAAACCGGCTCGTGGATGTGGAAAAGGCGGTGAGACCCGCCTATGGTGAAAGAAGCTATTTAGGTTTTCTATTTCTCCAAAGTCTAAATTTCAAAGTTACGTATTTAGAAATCATATCTTTTGCAACATATTGATATGCTGTCACTCGCAGAAGGATTATATAATTTTTTAAGGTCCATTTGACTGAACATGTAGCTTTGCACGGTAGAAGCTATCACTTGCTAGTTCGGACGGGTGGGCAAGTGTGTGGTGTCAAGCGGAGTCATGCACAATTTCCATGCGATTAGAGTCCACACCGCATCATGTAGCTGCACGTCGAAACACAGTGTTTGTTGAACGATAACGTAGACCTATAACTTGTTAGTCTCGCTTATGTTCTGGCCAGTTGCATTGATCTACAATAGCCTGTAAGTAGTACAGAGTCGATAACACCGTAACTAATCTGTCCATATGCATTCCCGCCCCCACTTCTCGGAGGCGACATTTTTTGTCATATTTTGAACTTGCTAAGACAGCAGAAATATTATCTGCTAATATCAACGATCGCTGGAAAAAATATCTACTGAAAATAGAAATTACTGGGATTCGAGATTGCTTGTGCTACCGCATCTTAAAATGTTATAGGCAAAGAATGAAGCACATTCAACTAAGTGTCAATGCGCATGCAAAATGGGGGTTACCCCACTGCTTCGGAAGAAAGGGTAATTAGACGGTGAAGGTTGAAGTTCTCAAACAATTTCCCACAAACGTACTGAATCTTAACCACTCTCACTCAAGTCTCCGGAGTCTCCTTTCACCCCAATTGACAAACTATATCGTGCACATACAGTGACAGCCATATTACCAACAGTCAGAAGAACGGCTGAGCTACTAGCGGGAATACAATCACGACTTTAAGTTACAGCCTTATACAATGGCGAGCCGTCATGAACACGAAGGCGGGACGCACAATGAATTCAACAACGCGATATTTTACGGTGGGCAGCGGTTCTTCGGGTGAGTCTCCACCAAAATGGCGCAATGTGAGGACGGTTTACCAACCTAGTCTCCGGGGCTAGACCTACAGTTTCTCGGATTCGGGTTCGGTTTCCTTGGCTCAGTCGAAGCAAGAAGGTATAAGCTTAACACCAAAAGAGCCACATATAACTGACTATAAATCAAGTCGAAGGATGAACCTTTCGGCCTCTTGCAACTCTACCCTCCTCCACATTCCGAGATGAGGAATATAAAACCCGAAATCGAGTAATGACAAAGTTGTGAAGGCGGTCCTTAGCTTAGCTGACTTCTGTAGGATTGTCGCGATCCATGGACTAGGTGGCGGCCGAATGGGGACATTTACCAGCGCCAATGGAGACGACCTGTGGCTGAGGGATTTCCTTCCCGAAGACCCTGTTGTAGCACACATGAACCCCAGAATTTCAACTTTTGGATATGATGCGTCTGTTGCTTTTGGGGATGCGGCTCTTCAGATTCATAACATCGCTGGACAACTTTTGAAACAGTTACAACGCATGCGGCAAAGGTCGGAAAGCACCGGAGTCCCAATCGTTATCATAGCTCATAGTCTGGGAGGCATTGTTGCTAAACAGGTGAGTAGATCGTGTTAAGCTATCTTAATAGCCTAACTTTCTAGGTGCTTATCATGGCTCAAGATCCCAAGAAGGACAACGGTGAAATTAAGGAATGCGTGAGAGGTGTGGTATTCATGGGAACGCCACATTTGGTATCAAGGGTTGTCGCGAAAAAATTCCTGCAGGATCTTGCTAAAGTCATGACCGTACGGGGTATCCGACGTAATCTAGTCAAGGTTCTTGAACTAAAGTCTTTGGAACTCACAAATATATCCATCTGTTTTGAGCGTCAAACAATACCAGTTCAAATTGTATCGATGTACGAACAGAATCCTATTAAGAAGAAGATACTAGTGAGTTGTGCTTCGCGGCGATTTGCAGTCTTCCTGGCTAAAGCTTTTTGATAGGTTGATGAAGCATCTGCAACACTGAAGATTACGAACGCACGTCTCTTTGCTATCCCGCGCGATCACTTCGGGTTGTGTCAGTACTCTCGACACGAACGTGAATATACTGTGGTTGCGGAGGCTGTGGTCGGGTTGCTCAAGGAAATTCATGAATGCTGGCGTATGTAACAAAACGCTAATTCAATCAACTTTGTAATATGTGGTTAACTTTGAACAGGGTCTGAACGACTTCAAGCTCAGGAGCTAAATGGTCAGTTAACCAACTTCCCTTCCCTATATGTCATCTATGCTGAACACATCAGAGTGTCTGAGGAATTTGCATTTCCCAGAGTACCAGATACGGCGACTAAACATCTCCGAAAGGGACCCATGCACATTTGAATGGATTTGGCAGCACCCGGGATTTGTACAGTGGGAAAGCTGTCTATTTTCATCGCTTCTATGGTGCGCTGTTTTGGTGGTACATACTCTCAGTCGAAGCTAATCGATGGCATATATGTAGGTTACAAGGAAAACCAGCAAGTGGGAAGTCGACTTTGATGAAGTACATACGTATGGATCTCGACAACAGACTCCTCGACTCGGATACACAAAATGCATCTGAGAGAATCATTATTGATTTTTTTTATAACGACCGCGGCGGAGATAACCAGCGTGGACACAAATGGATGCTGCGATCCTTGTTGTATCAGCTATTGAGTACACGCCATGATATGTGGAACTGCTGTCGAAGCGAATTTCATGAGTTCAGGCAACTGGGCCAACAACACTGGCAGCTCGAATCCCTCAAGGAAATGTTTAGCATGATCAAAACAAGCTACCCTCTACCCCTGACAATATATATACTGATTGACGCAATGGACGAGTCAGATCATCAAAAACGAGAAGAGATTTTAAATTTACTTTCCGGTGTTTGCGACTCTGAAGGCAGTTTGGTTCTGAAGGTCCTTGTTGCCAGCCGCCCTGTTCCAAGGATTACAAGTGCCTTCGAGAATTACAACACAATCATTCTCGAAGAACAGACAACTGAGGATATAATCTGCTTTACTTCGAAGAGGATGGAAGAAATAAATAAAATTCTCAGAGCCGATAGCACGAAAGTTGAAGATATTCATCGCATGATCGTTGATCGGTCACGCGGTGTATTCCTTTGGGTGAAGTTGGTGCTCAATGAGCTGGAAGTTTTGGTTCACGATGGCTGTAAGTCATCCGAAATAATGAGTGTACTGGAAGGTCTTCCACAGGACTTGGATGCCTTCTATGCTCATATGCTTGAAAGCCGCTTGCCGAAAATAGGAGCGGAAATGCACGCGGAAACCTTCTGGATGTTTCAATGGGTTGCCTATTGCAGTCGCCCTCTTAAGCTCTTGGAGATCACTGAAGCCATTGCTGTTGCAACGTTTGAATCGCGCGATATTTCTCTACATTTGCTAAAGGAAGAACGAGCGCTTACACTCGATCAAGCGAATCGGATGCTTTCAACGAGGTGCGGGGGTTTTTTGGAGGTCAAGAATGGGATTGTGCAGTTCATTCATCAAACGGTCCGCGATTTCTTATTCAATCTGCCTGTGACGTCCTCGCTTCGCATACTTGAGCATGAGAGTATTGAGGGCATTGCCAATACCTGCCTCCGATATCTTAAATTCATCAATGAACAGATAGTACTTGCACAGACACGAGAGGGATGCCAGCATGCTGGATGGGATTCTGAGGACCAGAGCATTCATAGCGAAGTTATTGACTTTTTGAAGGCATCTCAGCTTGCTCTGCTCAATTATGCAGCATATGCCCCACAACCAATAAACTGCTCTGATAATCCTGTCTTTGGAAACCTCGAATCAGCTCGCCAGGAGTTCGTTCCACTCATTAGGAAACTGTTTCAGAATGCTACACATTTCGATCGCACTGATTACATCGATGTTCTCCTCCAGAACGGAATGGAGATTGATCTGGAGGATACAGATGCTATTAGATCATACCTTGAAAATAAATGCATCCATCATTATTGTTTTCTTGCTTGTGAAGGTTATTCCAGCATCGTCGACTGGCTCGTGAGTTGCTGTGGGCGGTCAGTTGGAAAACTGCTGCAGCAGGCTTCGTCCGATGGCCATGAGGCAGGCACGCAATTACTTCTGCAGTACGGTGTGGCTGACAAGGACATGTTCGAATCGCTGAGTGAGACCGCAACGAAGGAACGATGGGGAATGGTGGAGTTGTTGCTCAGGCACGGGTTTCTGAAGGAAAATATGTACAATGCTTCACACGATATGTTGCGAAACAAGGTGGTCCCTCGCAGTGGCGATAAAACGGTGCGAATACTTCATCTTGCATCATCGCAAGGATATGACGCTATTGTTGGGCTTCTCCTTGAACACGGAGAGGATATTGTTATTACGGATGGTAAGGGCTGGAGTGCGTTGCATTTTGCAACAGAGGAGGGTCAAGAGACGATAGTCCGACAGCTCCTCGACCGCGGTATCGACAAGGAGGCCAAAACCAATAACGGGTTGACGGCGCTACACCTCGCAGCTACTGGCAGCCATGTCTCCACACTTCGGGTGCTCATCCAGGAATTTAAAGCAAACAAGGAGGCCAAAACTAGTGACGGGTCGACGGCACTACACCTCGCGGCTGCCGGTGGTTGTTGGGCCACTGTCCAAGCGCTCATCCAGGAATTCGGTGCAGATAAGAGGGCCAAGAAAGACTCTGGAGAAACAGCGTTGTACCTACTCGTTGAACACATGTATGTTTCTGGATTTAATAACTAGTCTAACCTCGATGACACTTGGCTAACAGTCGCCCGATGGCTTGATCCTATAGCGTGTCAGTTTTCCACGTCCGATCCCTTCTCGCAGCACTTGCTTGCTAACCTGGACCCAACGCTTTGATCTGATAGCCGGTGTGTATTTCCTATAGAATCCCTTGCTTGCTTACTAATCTTGACCCGATGGATTGATTCGATAGCCGGTGAGTTCTCCATGCCCCTTGCCGTAGCGCTCGCTTGCTGAACTTAACCCGATGGATTAATCCGATAGAATGTGAGTGTCCCCATCGGATCCCTTGCATCAGTGCTTGCTTGCTAACCTTGACCCGATGGCTTGATCCTATAGCCGGTGAGTTTATCGCGCTTGATCCCATGCCGCAATGTTTGTTTGGTTTCTAACATTCAACTAATGGCTTGATCCGATAGCCGGTGAGTTTATAGCGCATGATCCCATTCCGCAATGTTTTTTTGGTTTCTAACATTCAACTAATGGCTTGATCCGATAGCCCGTGAGTTTCCCACGCATGATCCCATGCCGCAATGTTTGCTCGGTTTCTAACATTCAACTAACGGCTTGATCCGATAGCCTGTGAGTTTATCGCGCATGGTCCCATGCCGCAATGTTTGCTTGGTTTCTAACATGCAAGTAATGGCTTGATCCGATAGCCTGTGAGTTTATCGCGCTTGATCCCATGCCGCAATGTTTGCTCGGTTTCTAACATTCAACTAATGGCTTGATCCGATAGTCCGTGAGTTTATCGCTCATGATCACATTCCGCAATGTTTGTTTGGTTTCTAACATTCAACTAATGGCTTGATCCGATAGCCCGTGAGTTTCTCACGCATGATCCCATGCCGCAATGTTTACTTGGTTTCTAACATTCAACTAATGGCTTGATCTGATAGCCTGTGAGTTTATCGCGCTTGCTCCCATGCCGCAATGTTAGCTTGGTTTCTAACATTCAACTAATGGCTTGATCCGATAGCTAGTGAGTTCTCCCGCAATGCTTGCTTGCCAGTTTGCTAACTTTGGCCTGATGGCATGATCCGATAGCAAGTGAGTTCTCTCTCCGAATTCTTCACCGCAGTGATTGCTCGCTAGCTTGCTAACCTTCGCCGGATGGCTAGATCTAATAGTTTGTGAGTACATCTTGCCGGATCCCTTACTGCAGTGTTTGCTCGCCTACTTTCTGACCTTGGCCCGATGGCTTGATCCGATAGCTTGTGAGTTCTAGCTCCCTGACCCCTTGCCGCAGTGCTTAATTGCTTGGTTGTTTTCTTACCTTGGCTCGATGGCTTGATTGTATAGCTTGTGAGTTCTTAGTGCTGGATCCATACAGCAGTGCCTACTTGTTAATCTTCCTCCGATGGCTTGATTCTATAGCATGTGAATTCTCCCCGCCAGATCCTATGTGGTAGAGGTTGCTTGCCTGATTGCTAACTTTTGGCCGATGGCTTGATTTATATAGGTCGTGAGTTCTTAGTACTGGATCTATACCGCTGTGCCTACTTGTTAACATTCGCTCGATGGCTTGATTTGATAGCGTGTGAGCTCTCCCCACAGGATCCCTTGCTACTGTGCTTGCTTCCTAGAATTCCACTGATTGCTTGATCCGATAGCGAGTGAGTTCACCCGCCGGATCCCTTGGCGCAGAACTTGCTTGTTAACCTCCCTGTGATGGCATGATCCGATAGAGAGTGAGTTCGCCCTGCCAGATACCTTGGCACAGTTCTTGCTTGCATAATTCCTAACATAGATCGGATGGTCAGTTTCGATAAACTGTGAGTTCTCCTTGCGAGAGCCCTTGCAGTGCTTGCTCCGCTGTTTGCTAACCATGGCCTAATGGCGTGATCGGATAGCATGTGAGTTCTTCCCGCCAAATCCCTTGCCCCTATTCTTGCCTGCCTGCTTGCTAACATTAGCTCGATGGCCAGATTGAATAGATTGTGAGTACTCCTCGTCGCATACCTTGCTGCAGTGCTTGCACGCTAGCTTGCTAACATTGGCTTTGTGGCTTCATTTTATAGCTCGTGAGTTCTCTTCGCTACATCTCTTGCAGTGGTCCACGCTTGCTAATCTTCGCCTGACGGCTTGTCTTGATAGCATGTGAGTTCTCATGCAGATCCCATGCAACAGTGCATGCGCTCTAACTACTCCCAATTTCTTGACCCAGTAGCAAGTAAGTTCCCACAGCCGGATCCCTGGCTGCAGTTCGTGCTTGCTAACTCTGGCCCGATTATCTGATCCGAAAGCTTGTTTGTTATCCCGCCAGGTCCCTTGTCGTGTGCTTGCTTGCTAACTGCCCCCCGATGGCATCATCCGATAGCCCGTGTGTTCTCCCTGCCGTATTTATTTTCGCATTACTAGTTTGGTTGCTAACCTTCGGCGGACGGCTTGATCCGATAGCGAGTTAATTCCCACCGCTGGATCCCTTGCTGCAGTTCTTGCTTGCTAACTCTGGCCCGATTATCTGATCGGAAAGATGGTTTGTTATCCCGCCAGATCCCTTGCCGCGTGCTTGCTTGCTAACTGTCGCCCGATGGCATCATCCGATAGCCCGTAAGTTCTCCCCGCTGTGTTTATATTCCCATACTAGTTTGGTTGCTAACCTTTGCCCGATGGCTTGACCTAATAGAATGTGAGTTCACCTCGCCGGATCCCTTTCTGCGTTGCATGCTTCTTCGCTAAAGTCTGCGCGATGACTTGATACGATAGCTCGTGAGTTCCCCACGCATAATCGCATTCTACCCGTCTTGCTCGTTTGCTTGCTAACATTCGACTGATTGCTTCATCCGATAGAATGTTAGTTGTCCGCTTCTGCATTGTTTAGTATCTACCTCCTAACTTTCTCCTGATTATTTGATCCGAAAGCCGGTTAGTTCTCCGCACAGTTACCTTTGCCCCAGTGCGCGGCGAGCTTCTTCATTGCTAACTTTGGTCCGATGGCTTGATCGGATAGCCGGTGAGTTTTCTCCGCTATGTCTCGTGGGGGATGGTTTGGTTGTTTGTTAACTTTTGCATGATGGCTTGCTCCGGTAGCTTGTGAGTTGTCCCTGATGGATCTCTTCCTGTAGTGCTTGCTAACTCTCACCGGATGGCTTGATGCAATAGCGGGTAAGTTCTCCCTGATGGTTCATTTGCCGCAGTGCTCGATTACTTACTAACTTTCACCCGATCTAAACTAATAGAAAGTGAGCTCTCCCCGTCAGATACCCTGCCGCATTTCTAGAATAAGTTACTAACCTTCGCCCGATGGCTTGATTTGATAGAGTGTGAGTTCTCTCTATAGCATCCCTTATGTTAGTTCTTGCTTAGATGTTTTCTAACTTTCGTCTGATGGCTTAATCAATTAGAATGTGAGTTCTTCCCACCGGATCCCTTACCGCTATGTTAGCTTGTTTGCTAACCTTGGCTCGATGGCTTGGTTTGATAGCGTGTGAATCCTCCCCGCCGGATCCCTTGCCACAGTGTTTGCTTGCTTGCTAACCTTCACCTGACGGCTTGCGCCTATAGCATGTGGGTTCTCCTTTGCCGGTGTGTGTTCTTGCTTGATTGCTAACCGTCGCCGGATGACTTAAACTGATAGCGTGTGAGTTCTCCCCATCGAATCCCTTACCGCAATGTTAGCTAGCTTGCTCGCTAACTGTTGCTCGATGGCTTGGTCGAATAGCTCGTGAGTGCTTCATGGTCGATCCCTTGCTATTGTGCTTGCTGGCCTGCTTGCTCACTTTCACCTGATGGCTTGATGCGATAGCTCGTGAGTTCTGCCATCGAGTTCATTGCCACAATGCTTGCATGCTTGCTAACCCTCGCCGGATGGATTGATTCTATAGCGAGTGAGTTCTCTGCCGGATGCTTTACTGCAATGATTGCTTCCTTGCTAACCGTCGCCTAATGATCCGATAGCTAGTGTGTTATCTCCCCGCATTCTTTGCGCAATGCTTGTTTGCCTGCTAACCTTGGTCGGATGGCTTGATCCGATAGCCAGTGAGTTCTCGCTTCCGGATCCTCTTCTACTATGCTTGCTTGCTAACCTGTACCCGATGGATTGATCCGATAGTCGGTGAGTTCCGATCCCTTGCCGCAACGCCTGCTTGCTAACCTTCGCCTAATGGCTTGATCTTAAAGCATGTCAGTTCGCCCATCCGGATCCCTTGCCACAGTGCTTGCTTGCTAACTTCACCCGATGGCCTAATCCTATAGCTTGTAAGTCTCGCTGCAGAATCCCTTGCCCCACCTTATGCTTGCTCACCACTTGCTGATTGTTTGGGGACATAGTCTGTGAGACACTTTTGAGATTTATTGCCAGGAGATTTTGATGGCTAACTGTACTCCCTAGGGAGTGAGTTGATTATCCTTCTTTATGGAGATATATTAACAAGCGATCTCAAATGGCATGGTTCTATAGCCGGTGAGTGTCGTCTGGTTCTTTTCTTTACGTCACTGATTTTTTTCAACCTAACATTGTGGCGTTGGTTTATAGGCAGTGAGTTCTGTGTACCGGTTATATCGCATGAGACTTTGCTGACCTGATAACAAACGTTAGATCCAACAGGCAGTGAGTTTCAGACTGACAATTCGCGCGTCAAAGTACCTAGCTAAATTTAGCTGGTATCTTAGATCCCTTTGCTTGTGAGCTCCTTCGTTGTTTTTCGTCACTTTAAAAGAGATCACTGACCTCAAATGGCTTAATTTATCGCATAGCGAGTGAGGATCCTTCTATCCATCTTCATAGCTTTGACACGTGTTAATTAGAGTGATAACTTGACGTTACAGTGTGTGAGTACCCTGCTAGCTGTCTCCACTGATGGAATTGTGCACATATACTGACAGTCATAGCCTGTGAGTTCTGCGGGTTAGATGCACAATGCTGAAATACTATCTAACTCGAGCTTGGCCGATGATATCGTAGCCTGTGAGTCTTAAATTTACTTTCTCTACGTCAAAACTTCCCTTGCTAACTGAATCTTGATGGTATGATCTTACAGTCTGTAGGTCCCTCATAAGGCACCTTGCTATAATCAAGTTTCTAACTTAGACACGTTTTAGGTTTCAGAGCCAATTTGGTGCATTTTGAGTACCATAATAAGTGGTCATGACAATCGGTTTGCAGCTCTCTCTGTGGTTTCCAGTGTTGCAATATATCACTAATCTTTAGATTGTATCAATCTAGGAATTTGATCAAGTGTGGAGCATTTTTCTAAGTCTGAGTCATCCGCCGGAGTTAATTTTCAATATACGATGTTTCTCTGTTTTCCGCATGTGACAATGTTTATCCCTGTGCATAACAGGCTGTGGTCGGTAAAACTACCATGAATACGCAATCCAGACAGATGCCTGCTCGTCATTTGTGGTCAAACGTTTTGAGGGTTTAAGTGAAATAATATACACTCCAAATCTGCTTGCGTACCGTTGCCAAGTGCAACTTCAACTGCATATCCAAGTGTAGTCGAGTGTAGTCTCCACGTGCTTTACCAAGCGCACCCGAATGCATCCGAGTGCACCTCCACGTGTACCCAAGTGCAGTGATCACGAGTACAACTCCAAGTAGACTACATACGTTCCGGAATACTCATCAAAGGAGAATACCTACTTGCCAATTTTCTTACACGGGACTGATGACATGTCCTTTTCCCTCTACGCTTTTCTATCCGTAATAAGCTGTATTTTATAGTACCTATAAGTCTTATAAGAGTACGTAGTGCTGAGTTAGGGTTCTCGATGGTCGCTAGCGCGCAAATTCTAGAGTGAACTACGAGACGCGATTTCTGCGCATAATCCTCACCTGCGCAAGTGTGCATTGGTGATGGCATGGGTACGCCTGCAACTGGACTAAGAAATCTCGGGATTTGTATCAAAATTGCAAATTACTCAGCAACTGCACAATGGAGCGACAATTACAGATTGCAGTCAAATAGGTAACTCAAAGGGCTACATGGAAATAAAGATCCATGTTAATTGAACCAGTTTTGAGGAAGTTGGAAATATGAGTGCGAGTCCATGATACAAGCGGTTTTTAACCCACCTTCCACCCCCCTGTGTCATGACCAGTTGTTAATGAACTACACTGCTAATGCAATCAGAGCATAAATTTCATGTTAGCTGTGGATTGATACCATTCTTCGCTTGTTTGGGCTGATGGATCAAGATAATTACTATTTCTAAGTTGGAAAAGTGAAAGACCCTCAACAGTATCAAAACTCAGGCAATCCCTGCTCCAGTGACATTTCGCACTCTCTAGAAACAGCCAATCTTGCACCACATAGTCGTCTAGCATACTAAAGAGACTCTAATAGAGAGCGTTCTCAATTCCAACCAGAATTGGTGTAGAAATCAATTGCTAGTGGACTCGCTCTCCCTTCGTATGTGCTTTATTTTCTCATATACAAAAACATTCCCACGCTAGAACCGTCACAAGAACCAGACCAGAACGAAACAGTAAACGACGCGTAGAACAGAGGTGCCGCCTGGGGGGAGCGGAGGCCGCCGCTGTGGCCGCCGCTCGACCTGAACTCTCCCATTCCTGGCCAGACGCCAATTCACTGGGTGTTAGAGTCGAAAGGCCATACAGGGCTGCCCTCGGTATATGTAGGGGTGCGGGTGGGTGGGTTTTTGAAGCTGGATGCGCTGCTTTGCCTCAACCACTGCCGCTCCGCTCCTCTTATATACCTCCTTTCCTCGCTCCTGGCCTCCTTACATCCCTCCCATCCCTAGGCTTCTGGCGCGAAAAACCTCGAGCTCGGGCTGTGCTCCGGGCTCCAGCTCTGAGCACTGGCGGGGCTCTGGCTCTGGCGCTTGCTCCGACTCTTGTGCTCGTGCTTTGCTCCGGCCCGGGCCCGTGCTCTTGCTCGAGCTTAAACTTTTTAGCTCAAGCTCAAGGTTTTGGCCGTCATCTTCCGTCCCTTCCGTCGGCCAAATTGCTCGCCCTTGCCAGCCGATGGCCATTGCTGCTCGCCCCTACTAGCCGTCGGTCAGTTCCCACCCGCCAATTCGCTTCCACTAGCCCTCAGTCAAGCTGGACCATAGGTAGGTAGCCCTCCTCCTCTTTCTCGGATCTCCCCCAACGTTCTCAACACTCCGTACGGACGCAGACTCAGGTCGGGATTAGTACAAATCAATCCGACAGCGAGGTCAGATTGAACCGGACTACAAATTGGCAGTCTTGCACTAGGCCGTACTAGTCGAGACTCACTTCAGCTACAGACTCAAAGGCAAGACGGGGACCAAGAGACCTGTTCCGATGACAAGCGTGAAGTCGCTGGCTACCAGGTTCTACAGACTAAAGTGCGGGCATGCACCCACTGGAGTCTACCTGAAACGGTT
>Ga0307515_10008694_pt1 | contig 19749 bp, 25 predicted proteins | sample 17_EM_MG_FD_194513 | JGI IMG/M metagenome (GOLD analysis project Ga0307515, IMG submission 194513) | Populus trichocarpa ectomycorrhiza microbial communities from riparian zone in the Pacific Northwest, United States - 17_EM | ecosystem: Host-associated > Plants > Roots > Unclassified | place... | reverse complement strand
TGATTTTACTAGTGAACAACAAGATTTCCATATAAACAAGGATAGGCCATTTCCCTCGAAGGATTTTGTATACTACTTTATAAACCCTAAATCTGTTTAAGAGTTATTCCTCTCAAGCCCATCCTAATTTGTCAGGGCATGCTTTAATTAGGGTCTGGATAGCTGGGAACCGAAATACCGAAGGTCTTAAGAGCATTATCTTTCAACATCGTTCTTAATTTGTCAGGGCATGCTTTAATTAGGGTAATAGCCCACGCTATTATGTTCGGAGAATCGTGCCTAGGTCCACAAAAGGACGGGCTAATTAGTAAGCCTTTATTTTCGTACACTGGACTTTGCTAATTTTTCTCCAAAGGAGTGATTATTAATGAATCTCGTTTGCGTGTGTGAAAAACCTGGCCTCAACTGGAGGAATGTGTTGTAATTCATAGGTGGATGAGCCTTCTGTCTAAATCTAATATTTTTAGGTTAGTCATGAGTTCAAGTGGATGGGAGATTGATAAACGGTTAAATTTATTGTTTTTGTGCTTAGTTTAGTGTTAAACCTAATTGGTTTATAAAACATTATAGGTCCATGTTTGTGATATTTGTTTCCCTGTATCTATAGATATATAAAAACTCTCCTTGTAGCTTATCAAATTTTTATTTTATTAATGATGTGTAAGGGATATTTATTTTTCATTAATATCATGTAAGAGATATTTATTTCTTATTAATACCATTAGGAGAAAATGACTCTCCAACTCCTTCACTCCATCAAAATAATAAGGTTGAGAGATTAAAAATACCTCATGAATCACCCAAGTAAAGGGTTCATAATTTCTATTCTCTAAATATTTGTACTTTTATTCTTAGAGTATTTACCATACAAAAACAAGAATAAACATGTTAGTTCTTAAAACTTAAAGCTCATTCTAGCATTTAATATAATGTTTTACTAAAAGTTACTGATTTTATCATCGGAGGGTACCTAAACCCCATAAAAAAGACTATTTTACAGGTGTTAAGCTTTCAACCACAAATCATCTACTTCGTGAGCTTTGAAGAAGAGAATATAGACGTGAACTTGTGATTAACTACTATTCAAACACCAAATAACCTCAATCTAGAGCATATAGAATTTTGGAACATCATCATTTAGTGCTGTCTATGAGAAATTTGATAAGAGCTATTAATTGCTCTTTTATAATTGCTTTATTGACATCCCTAATAATTATCAATGATAAATAATCAAGACACTCCTGAAATAGGATGTGTAACAGACCTCCTTGCCACAACAGACACTTCTATCCAACCAAACTTTAAACAACTTATCAACTAAGTGCAACTCTTCTCCCAAGCTGTGTTGGTAGCTCAAGAGTCAAATCAGACTTTGTCATCTCAACAAATATTGGTACCTGCAACAATACCCTTTTTTACAGCTCCACAACAGCAAGTTGCACCTAGAGCTCACAAACAATTGTACATTCTAGAGGAGTATGGGCAGAATAATATGCTGGGGGGTTTTCAACATTAACGGTCACCAAACCCTTCTAGATGGCATTTGTGTTAATACATTACACATGCACATAGTGAGTATTCTAGAGTCTTATTTGGCCATCATAGGATGGGGTCCAACCATTGATCTCGTCGTTCCACGCCAAAAACCTCAAGCTCCCTAGAACTTTGTAGATATAAGAGTGGAAAGCAGCCTGCAAGGAAATATATGCATCAAGATTGTTAAATAATATTTATGTAGTCTTATTTATTAAGGGTAGAATAGTATTTCCAGTTTAATCTATATATACTTTCTTTGTATTTAGGTTAACACTAAGCACTCATAATAAACAGATCATTAAGAATTCTAGCCTACTTTTTGTGTTTGATCTTAATTATTTTAACAAAGATGTCTACACCCCTATCAAATTCGAGATTATCTAGTGTTGTGCACTCGTGTCATTTTAGTCGTTAAGTCTTTTAAGATGGCAGCATTGAATTTTCATGTTGCACATGCTCCACTAGCTCATTCACATTCATCATGGTAATCTATGCCTAGTTTGCATGACTTTAATAAACTAGTTATTAAAGCCAAAAAGCATGCTAAAACATATATTATTATATTTGTTGTTACTCATTTTTGGACCCCACGTGCTGGAGACGGTGTATACCTCTTTTGAACCGAGTGGAGGAGTGTAACTCATGTTTGGTGCAAGATTGACAAAAGCAGAGAAGGAAGAAATGTTTGTCGAACCTTGTTTGAGCTGTTTTCTGCCCTCTTTATCCTTCCCCTTTGCTGCCAAAATCGTCAGGTTTCTTAGAGTGACTAGGAGTCTTCATAATGCTAAATTCATTCCTTCTTTATCTTGTTTTTAAGGTTGGATAAATCCCTTAGAATTTGCATTAAAAAAACTGATTCTACTGCTGTTGTAATTTTTTGTTCCAACTTAGGCTCTGATTCTGACTTGGTTTCGTACGATATCTGACCATCCTAGCTATATTCTGTCACTCATGACATGTTGAAGAATTGACCTACACCTTTATTGGGTCCTAGGCTCACTATTCTTATGGCAGACTCTCAGTCAGATTTGGATGCTCGGCATTGTCAATTTCCTGAATCAGATCAGGAAACCCTTTTTGACCAACCACATTGCGGCCAGATTCTGTTCTACAAAACGAATTTATCTCACTTTGAACTCTTCATGAAAGTTGTAGACTTGTATGCGTAGATGAATTTAGGTTTTTGAATCTTCTGATTTCAATGCCAGAAGCTCAAGATATTCCCATGAGAATATCTAATGAGAAAGTAGAGATTTCTGCCATGAGAAGGATTCCGACCCGAGTTTTGCACTAAAGACTCTACTTCCATCATAATTTTGTTGTTCACTATCCTTAGGTCAGATCCTCAGTCAGATTTGGGATGCTCAACATTGGCAGTTTCCGAATCAGATCAGGAAATCCTTTTGACCAACCTGGTTGCGGCTAGATTATGCTCTTTAAAATGAATTTATCTCATTTTAGATCCTTCATGATAGTTGTAGTTCTACAAGTGTAGATGAATTTGGGTTTTTGAATCGCTTGGTTTCGATAACAGAAGCTTAAGATATTTCCTTTTGAAATCTAACGTGAAAGTAGAGAATCCTGCTGCAAGAAGGTTTCCAACCGAGTTTGGTTTCAATTCTGTTATTCAAAATGAATTTATCTCACTTTGAACCCTTCATGAAAGTTGCAGACCTGTACGCATAGATGAATTTAGGTTTTTGAATTTCCTGATTTGGATATCAGAAGCGTAAGATATTCCCATGTGAATATCTAATGAGAAAGTAGATAATTCTGCCGCGAGAAGGATCCTGACTCGAGTTTTGCACTAAAGACTCTATTTCCATCACAATTTTGTTGTTCGCTGTTCTTAGGTCATACTCTCAGTCATATCAGGATGCTCGGTGTTGTCAGTTTCTGAATCAGATCAGGAGAACCTTTTTGACTAACCAGATTGCAGCCAGATTCTGTTCTTTAAAACAATTTTATCTCATTTCAAATCTTTCATCAAATTTGTAGTCCTGAACGCGTAGATGAATTTGGGCTTTTGAATCGCTTGATTTTGATATCAGAAGTTCAAGATATTCCCTTTCGAATATCTAGTGTGAAAGTAGGGAATCCTGCCGTGAGAAGGATTTTTGCCCGAGTTTGCAGGGACACAATTGCAAGATGCTTAAAGTTTGAAGACCAATTGCAGGCCAATTTGGACCAAGGATTAAATGGAAAAGGTGCTAAAATAAAGAAGTTGATTGAAGATAAAGTTAGAAGAAACTTGCCGAATGAAGAAATTAAAGAACGAGGATTGGATCAGAAAAGGGAAATAAGGGAGTTGATCACGTTGCTCTCATTTTTAAACAAGACGCCGCCGTACTACCCTTTGTTTTGACACAAACCGCACAACCCCTTCATGAAAATATAATTAACATAACACCATCCATTTGCATTGTGAGAACAGTGCCTCCCCATCTGCAATTCTTTCCTTTTCTCTGCACAGCTATCCTGGTTGTTTTCTTTCCTTTTATCTGCAACTTCCTGCTGGTTTCCATGATTCTCTCGCTTGATTTTGGAGCTGCAGATCATGTTTTTTTTAGCTTAAATCCAAAGGATACAGTAGCTTTTGTGCCTCCTCTGTGCCAGCTGCAAAATGACATGGAGAGAAGAACCTCACCATCATCTAATGGTTGGGATTTTATCCCTAACACGGATGGCTGGGATAAGGTGTTAATGTGGAAAGTAATGACTGATAATCACAGAATCAGAACCAAAATATTTTAGTTTCCTATTGTTGCTTTATTTGATCACCCGGGATTACATCCTAGAATTAATGTAATATTCGTTTCCTAATAAGAGCTGTGATTAGGCTATATAAACCTCCTCTGCTGCGACGAAGAAAAAAAGAGCAGGAAAGGGAGAGAGTAGAAAAACAAAAAAAAAAGACCACGAGAAGAGAGAATAACACATATAAGAGGGAAACAAAGGGTTTCTTTCTTTGATCCTTTCGTCACTGTGAAAGAAAGGAAAAGGAAAACAGAAAGGAAGGAGGTGGAGAGTAGAAAGTAGAGAAAACAAATGGAAAAGATTAAGTTTTCTTAAGATTATCAAAAGCCAAAACCACCAGGGACTGCCTTTCGGTCTCTGCTCCATTCCCTGCAATAAGATCTGCAGAACAAAGGAGAGGGAAAGAAGAGAAAACCGAAGCTAAAACCAGTAGAGAAAAAGGGACGAAGACACAGAGCTAAACGTAGGAGACAGACACAAACAGAGAAGAAAGGGAAAAAGGGCTGGAACAGACGAACACGAACAGACCAGCCAGCACGCATTCAACATCGCTACAGCTCCTTCGTCTTTCTCCAGGTTTGTTATTCAGTTTCTGCATGCATTTCTTAGTTGCATCTGTTACTGTTCAAGTGAAATTTAATTCACTTGAACAGTGACCAGCCAAGGCACGCGTGAGGAAACTCACGCATGCCTTTGTGCCCAGCCGGGTCACTGGTTTGGGCTAGTGACCCGGCTAGGCCTGCTGGGTTCAGCCCAGCCACATGGACCGAGCTGGACCCAGCAAAAAAAGAAGTAATATCGTTGTTTTTTTTCGTGGTTTTCTTGTATTTTTATATTGTAAAAATACAAATCTCGTATTTAGAATACCCGGTTTTTGATGCAATGTGACAAATATACATATACATATATATAATGTTTCCATGCATATGACCAATACCCTAACATATTTTGAATTTCTTTTTTTTAAAAAAACAAATATTCGAAGTTAAAAAAAAAAATGTGTTTTAGCATGGATTTCTTAAACACAAAAATTATTTTCTTGCATTTTTGGTTTTTACAACATGTTTGTAAATTCCAAAGGGTGTTGGCCAATATTCCAAAAAATACAAAAATCTTATTTTGGGGGGAATTCATCTATTATTCACCGTTAATGTTTGGATAAAGAAATCTCAAAGGGAAGAATATCCAAAATATTATTGGGAATAACTTGTTATTATTCACTGTTAATATTTGGATAAAGAAACACTAAGTGGTAAATATCCAAAATAATTTTCTAGAAATAATAAGTCATCACACATTCTTGAAAAAAGCCTTGATTATAATTGAGGACATTTCAATTTTTGACTCCATGGTTTACGAGCCGTGAGAGTATGCAACACTAAGGCAAAAATAGGCTTTTAAAACGCCCTGAATTTCCTTAGATTTCTAAATTTTTGTCCCTCCTCCTTGCGATTTACGAGTCGCAAACTCTTGAAATACAAAGGGAAAAATGAGCTTTTAAAGCACATGGAATATCCTTGGATTTCTATCTTAATAAATTTAGTTTGAATCAAACACAGATTTCAAGAGACCTGCATTGGTTCTCTTTGGTACTTTGTAGACATATCTAAAGGTATGATCCATATTGGCCAAGGATTCTTGCTTTTAGACTTTCAACCCAAATCCATTCATCATAGCAAACCTATCCTAGGAAAACTAATTAAGAGAACACCAGCACCATAGCAATTATAAGGAAAACCAAACACCAAGCAGCTTACCTTAGGTAGGGCGTACTAGGGGTGCTAATACCTTCCCTTTATGTAACCAGTCCCTTGCATTAGAATCTCTGAAAGACTAGTTAGGGTTCCTAGTGACTATAATACTAGGTGGCGACTCCCTTATTCACAAAACAAAGACCCCGAAATCAATCCCCGCTCACGGGGAGGGTCGCCGTGACGTCGAGCTCTCACGAGGGTGCGACAGGATGACGACTCCACTGGGGAGCCTTGGACTAGGCTTGGTAATTTTTTTTGTTGATGTTATGTTTTTACTATGAGTGATACTTTGTTTAAAAGCTTTAGCATGCATCTTTGCATCCTGTCATACATGGTATTTTGGATATGGGTAAGACCTTATGGCATCCTATCATGCATCACTTTTTTTTTTTTTTTGAGGGCACACATTAAACTTTAAGTTAAGTGGGGGACTAAAAGCTTGCCTTATGACTTAAGTCAAAGTTTAAGTTTGTGTAAACCCCAACTCTTTGCTGAGTGTTTAGACTGACAGTGATTGATACATGTGCCATCCCACTATCTGCTGAGCCCCTATATTGCCTTTACGAGGGTGATCACTAGGACAACAAGAGACCCTCTTTAGAGACCAAGTAGTAAACCTACCCTATGCCTCACATAAAGGAACTAGAACCTATCCTTAGGGTGCATGCTCCATAATATCTTTTGCATCAAAACAAGTCTAACCCCAAGGCATCTTGAATTGCAGGACTTGTGAACGAAATGGCCACCATTGCTAAATTTTCCATCATAGAATATGGAAAAAATTCTGAACTGTCACAATTGATTGAAGGACATTGGCTTAGAAGTGATGCTAAGAAGCTATAACCAATCAAGAACCTGAATTGTATTATGAATAAGGTGAACAAGTTAACGACTCACTTTCAGAATGTGGATAAGGATGCATTTTTTTAGAAAAAACGGACGCCTGGTAGAGATTGCAAAGGTAGAAGTTTTAAGCCCAGCTGTGTGAGCTCTAGTTCACTTTTGGGATCCAGACTACCGATGTTTTTCTTTTGGGAGCATAGACCTATGTCCCACTATGGAGGAATATGGGATGTTGACTGAGTTTCCAAACCCTCTGTATAGGATTTATTTTCCTATGAGATCTGATAAGATCATTCCCAAACTGTTAAAGCTGCTCAAAATCTCCAACTTGGAAAAGTTTTTGGAAAAGAATGCTATCGGTCTGAAATGGAAGATGCTAGAAATTGAAATGGAAAAGAAGTCATGATCAAAAAAGGAGAGATTGATTGCCTTGGGCATATTTGGCCTTGTGTTGTTCCCAAGCCAAACAAGAGTGGTAAGCCTGGATGCCGCTACTGCTTATATAGAATATGAGAACACACAAGTCAATCTGGTGGCTGCTATTTTAGCTGAAACCATCTTGACACTTAACCACTGTAGGAGGACTGGAAAAGGAGCAATGAGATGTTACACACAGTTGTTGTATATCTGGATGGTTAGCCATATTGAAATGAAAAAGCCTGTCTTTAATATTTTTTGGTGGTTCAACCAAAGACCATTGAGGATAGTGGAAGAAGAAGAATGGGGAGATGTAGACAACCAAGGCTGGGTAGACAAACTAGAAGGTTTACCTAGTAGTGATTTCAAATGGAGGGCTCCATGGGTCACAACAGTGAATGTCCTAATGAGTTGTGGGCAAAGACGTTGGGTGCCATTAGTAGGGGTTATAGGTTACGTGAGTTATGCTCCTGCCCTGGTGGTAAGGCAACTTGGGGGCATGCAGTTTATTCCAAGGACTATGGGAATTGCTCAATTCTTTGGTTTGTTCAAAGATCCCATCGCATAAAAAGTTTTGGAGATCATCAAACAAGATTGGAAGCATCTGGTTTTGGTTGAGATGGAAGGTTTAAGGGATCCAATGCAAGTGAAGGATATGCAAGACGGAGAGACTTAGCTGCTTCAGCTATGCCTTGTGTAGAGGTCAAATCTCCCCAAATTGTAGAAGAGCCTATTAAGAGGAAAAGGGTCAACAATGAAGAGGAGTTGAGAAGACAAGTGGAAAAACTTCAGATAGAGTTGAGCAAAAGCAGAAAAGACAAGGCAATGTTGCAAGAAATGATGCTGGAAGGGGATTAAAGATGAGCCTTTCTAGATGAGCAAATACAATCTAGAGATGCGAGAATAATAAAGCTTGAGTTAAAGCTGGGTGAGGAGAAGATTGCTAAGGAAGAAAATGAGAAGGAGCTAGAAGGAACGAGCTTGGATTGGATGCAAAGTTGCTCTGAACTTGAAGCATTGAAGATTGACTTTGAAGAGTGCCAAGGAAGCGCAGAGTATTACCAAAAGAAATTTGCACAAGTCCAGTTTGAGTTGATGGATAAAATTGGGAAGTATGAGGACTTGAACAAGAAATATGTGGAGTTGGAAAGCCGTTTGATGGGGTTTACAAAAGAGGAAAGTAAAAGAAAAGGTTTTGAGGCTGTTGAAGCAGAGTTAGCGGTTAAGAAGAATGAGATAAAAGTTCTGAGGATAAAGCTTGACAAGGAACGCGAAAAGGTGAAGTATTTGGACGAGAAGCTAGCAGCAATGGAAAAACACAAGGATCAAATCGACACTAATAATACTGCTTTGAACAAAACCAATATGTTGCTAATAGAAAAGATGACTAAGACAGATGAGCAAATGGATGAAGCTGCCGCACATGCTTGGATTGTTAGAATCAATGCGCGAAATGTAGGAGGGGACATCATTCGTTATCGCTGAAGTCTTGCAGAAACCGATGCCTTTCTTGTGAAAATTGAGAACCGCAGCTTTGCCTTCTTACTTTTGGCCAGAGAGGTGGTAGAGGAAGTAGATTAATTTTTTTATATTTCCTCTATATTTCTAAAATGTAATGAACTTATCAAGCATTAATGAAAAGGGCGTTGACCCATTTTTTATGCAAAATTTGTCTCTTGGTGAAAATGATTCAAGCAAATAACTCGAAAAGCAGTACTCCTAGCAAAACAATGTGATAAGACAACCTATGTTTTATGATGTGGTGGCTATTATTTGTTCATGAAAAGGCTGCATCCATACCCAATATACAAAGCATTCTTATCACAATCATGCATTATGTCATGCATTTTCTCATACATCTATGCACACATTCTCTAGACTGATAAACATAGGTCCCCCTTTTAGAATCCATAACACTCGACAAAGGAAAAGGATGGAAAACGAAGAAAGGTCACAACCAGAAGCTCCGTACCAAAGAGAGCTTGAAGGAGTTCGAAATGAGGTGGCGCACCTGACCAGTTTACTCGAGCAAATGTTGAGAGCCAGAGATGGAGAGGGAACGTCTACTCAACCTGATGAAGCACCACCTGCAGCTCAAATCCCTGTTGCACCTCAGAACGGGGGGGGGGGGTAAATACACCAAATAAGCAGCATCCTGATCCCACTTGGCCCATCCAAATCCCTATTACAATGGATTTAACAACTGAGGATCCACAGGACGTCAGATTCTTTGATCATGTAGGGTATGATAAGTGGACTGCGCTAGAAGAGAGGTTAAGGGCAGTTGAAGGAAATGATTTATTTGACCCAGTTAGGGCTGCTGGAGTATGTTTGGTGCCTAACATTGTAATTCCAAAGAAGTTAAGGGTGCCAGAGTTTGTTAAGTATACCAGGATGGAATGCCCAAAGACCCATCTTCATTCCTACTATAACAAGATGGCAGAAGTTATCCACGATGATAAATTGTTAATTTACTTCTTCCAGGGTAGTCTGACAGGATCGACCCTCAGCTGGTATATGAGGCTGGACAACGCCAGGATCAAGAAATGGACGGACCTGGCAGACGCTTTCTTAAAGCAATACAAGTTCAATATTGAGATTGCTCCTGATAGGACCAGTTTGATTACCATGGAGAAAGGAACTCAAGAGTTCGTGAGGGCTTATGCTCAAAGGTGGCGAGACCAAGCTATCAATGTACATCCTCCACTAATAGAGATGGAGATGGTGACACTGTTTGCCAATACTTTTAGGGCTCCATACTATGAACACCTTATGGGTAGCTCAACCCAGCATTTCTATGATGTTATGAGAATTGCTGAGAGGATTGAACAAGGAATCCGAAGTGGGAGAATTGCAGAACCTATAGAGAAGAGGAGTTTTGTTGGGAAAAGGAAAGAAAATGAGGTGAATAACCTAGAAGGTGGATAAAAATGGTAAAGAAAAAACTACCAAAACTACCAAACACCTACCTCCCAAGTCACCAATATCAACTTTTCCAAACCCTCTATCCCAAACTAACCCAATCAAACAAAATTCCAAGCAAATAACCAAAGCAATTACCAAAGTAGAGACAACCGACAACCAGAAGAACAATTACCACCTTTACCAATAACCTTAAAAGAGTTGTATGCTAAGTTGTTGATTATTGGACAAATAGCTCCCATTCCAATACCACCTATGCAACCTTATTTCCCTACCTGGTACAACCCCGAGGTGACTTGTGAATACCATGCTGGTAACGCGGGTCATAACATCGAGGTTTGCTTTGCTTTTAAGAAGAAGGTGTTGCAACTGATCAAAGTTGGACAGGTCACTTTCGAGGATTCACCTAATGTGAATTCAAACCCTTTACCCAAATATGTTGCACGTGGTAGTGGAGTGAATACTATGGAGGTCGGTAGCAAAGAAAAAGTGCTAAGAGTGACCATGGCAAGGCTGTACGAGATGTTGGTACAATCTGGACATTTGAAGAAACCATCTGAACGTTGCATGAGGGAAGGTGATTTTTTCCCATTCCATAAAAAGAGAGGGCATCGCATTGATGAGTGTATTAAGTTTCATCAAAAGGTTACGAGAATGCTGACTCTAGGAGAGCTAAGGATTGAGGCTGTGAAGGATAACAGAGAGATAAAGATGATAGAGAATTTGGAGAAGTGTAGGGTCCAATCAACGACTAATGGGCTCTCGAAGTTGGTATTGACTAAGCCCTCATATGCAAACAAAGTAGACTATAGAGCAATGCCTGGAGATTATGGTTATACCTCAAATATGGAAACTCCCTTGTCGTTGTTCCATACTGAGATAAATGGACTAACCCAGAGTGGTCGTTGTTTCACACTTGAGGAGTTAGAGAAAGAAAAGAAAAGCTAAGGGCAAAGAGGCAATGGACTTTGATAAAGAGCTTGAGGTAAATAAAATTGTGACTGAGGAATAGATAAATGAGTTTCTGAAATTGATGAAGCATAGTGAGTACTATATAGTGGATCAGTTGAAGAAGACCCCTGCCAAGATCTCCATCATGTCATTAATACTCAGCTTCGAGCTACATCGCGATGCTTTGCAAAAAGTACTGAATGAGGCCTACATACCCTAAGATATTGAATAGAAGACTATGGAACATCTAGTAGGGAGGATCCATGCTGCCAATTACTTGTATTTCACGGAAGATGAACTGGACGCTGAAGGAATGGGATATAACAAGCCCCTGTATGTCACGGTCCGATGCAAAGATTGTCTCATCGGTAAAGTTCTCATCGACAACGGCTCAGCCCTTAATGTGTTACCAAGGCATATGCTGGATGAAATGCTAGTAGATCCCTCACACATGCAGCCCAATGTGATGACAGCTAGAGCGTACGATGACTCGCCATGGCAAGTGATAGGGATAATTGAGGCCGAACTAGTTATGGGTCCACAAGTCTTCCTAGTAACCTTTCAAGTGATGGATACCCTTCCTATAGTATGTTGCTAGGAAGGCCATGGATACATTCTGCGGGAGCTGTCACCTCCTCGTTGCATCAATGTTTGAAGTACATTGCCAATGGTGTTTTGGTTACTATTAAGGCCGAGGAGACTACATCAATGGTAAGAAATGTGGCGGTTCCATTCATTGAAGCTGAAGATTGTAGGGATGGAAACCTTCATGCATTTGAGGTTGTGAATACCGAGTGGGTGCCCGAGAACACTATGGTGAGGAAACCAGAAATCTCGAAGGCCACCAAAATGGTCCCTAAAAGCTTTTTGAAGCACAAGACTCTTTTCCCTTATGATGTCGAGAAAGGAAAACTTGAATGGGTTGATATAATAAGCTGAAAGCTGCAGAACAGAGGTTTGGGCTTGGATATAAGCCTAAGAAAGAGGATTACAAGCAAGCTGCTGGTGCAAGAAGGGAGAAGAAATTGGCTAGGATTGAAGGAAGGAAGCCTGAAGAAGAAAACTTAGCCATCCCTCAAATCAAGATTTCATTCCCAAAGGCCGCATATGTGATGCAACCTGATAAGGGAAATAGAAACCTTCTTCAGAAGTTTTCTTCAATGAACATAAACACTCTGGAGGAAGATCAAGCCGAGGACATTGCTGAGAAGATTGAATCCGGAAGAAGGGATGAAGAGCTGCCGCAATTAACCATCTACACTGTGGAAGAAGTTGCCGCCAGGACTTTCATTTGAAAGCTAACCGAAGGAGAGAAATTCCAGAATTGGGAGACCCAAGAAGCTCAATTGGTGTTCAAAATGTAATCAATAATGATTGTTGGATTATAATATTATCTATGTTGTTTGCCTTTTTCCATTTTGTTTTGTTTTTATTTATTGACAATCGAGGCTCAAGATGTCAATTGGATTTTATCTTTGTTCTTGAGCCAATCTTTTCCTTTTAATGAGATCATGCATTTTCAAAATTCATCTTGATGTCTTACTGTGCATTTACACATCACTTCCCGCTTTCAGTAACCCTGAAAGCGGATCTTCCACAACGACACCTTCACTTTACATTGAGAATGAATGGCCAAACTTTAAAGAACACATAATAGTTGTAGAAGAGAAAGAATGGGAGGAAAATAACATTAGGAAATTCACAAAATTAATAGACCAGCACGAACAAGCTTGGAGGCCCACTAAAGAGGAGCTTGAAACCATAAATGTGGGTAATGAAGAAATCAAGAGAGAGTTGAAGATAAGGACTTTGATCACCCCTGAAGAGAAAGAAGAGTTGACTGCACTACTCCGAGATTATGTAGATGTCTTTGCCTAGTCCTACGAGGATATGCCTGGTTTGGATACAGATATCGTAGTACATAGGATACCGCTGGTGGAAGGATGCAAGCCGATTAAACAGAAGTTAAGGAGAACTCATCCGGAAGTCTTAATCAAAGTAAAGGCAGAAATCGAAAAACAATGGAACGCTGGTTTTTTGGAAGTAGTCAAGTATCCACAATGGGTGTCAAACATAGTGGTGGTACCAAAAAAGGAAGGTAAAATCAGAGTTTGTGTGGACTTTAGGGACTTAAACCGGGCTAGCCCTAAAGATAATTTTCCTTTACCACACATAGATATGTTAGTTGATAATGCAACACGCAGCTCCACATATTCCTTTATGGATGGATTTTCAGGCTATAATCAGATAAAAATGGCGCAAGAGGATAAGGAGAAGACAACCTTTGTAACATCATGGGGAACCTTTTGCTACAAAGTCATGCCATTTGGTTTAAAGAATGTCGAGGCCACCTACCACAGGGCTATGGTGACTTTGTTTCATGACATGATGCACAAAGAGATTGAAGTATACATGGATGACATGATTTCTAAATCTAGAGAGGGAGAGAATCATGTCCAAATATTGAAGAAATTGTTTGAAAGACTAAGGAAATATAAGTTGAGGCTTAACCCAGCGACGTGTTCATTCGGGGTGAAATCAGGGAAGTTGTTGGGATTTGTGGTGAGTGACAAAGGGATAGAAGTGGATCCCGACAAAGTAAAGGCTATTCAATGTATGCCACCTTCTAAGACTGAGAGGGATGTGAAAGGTTTCTTAAAAAGGTTAAATTACATCGCTCGGTTTATATCCCAATTAACCACGACTTGTGACCCAATCTTTCATTTGTTAAGGAAGAAGAATCCTGGAATTTAGAATGAAGAGTACGAAGAGGCTTTTGAGAAAATCAAACAATACTTGTTGAATCCACCCCTGCCTGTTCCTCCTGTACTAGAAAAGCTGTTGATATTGTACCTAACAGTAACTGAAACAACAATGGTATATGTGCTTGGACAACATGATAAAACTGGAAGGAAGGAAAAGACCATTTATTACCTAAGCAAGAAGTTCACGAAATGTGAGTCTAGGTATACTGTGATTGAGAAGCTGAGTTGCGCATTAACATGGGCTGAAAAGAGATTATGTCGGTATATGTTGTATCACACTACGTGGTTAATTTCCAAATTAGACCCATTGAGGTACATTTGTGAAAAGCCCTATCTATCGAGCTGAATTGTAAGATGGCAAGTTCTATTGGCTGAGTATGACATAGTATATATGACAAGGAAAGCCATAAAAGGGAGTGTTATTGTCGATCACTTGGCCGACCATGCTATGGAAGATTATGAGTCAATACACTTTGACTTTCCTGATGAAGATGTGATTTCAGTTGAGGAAGGGAAATCAGATTGTTGGGTTATGTACTTTGATGGTGCTGTAAATATATGTGGTAACGGAGCTAGTGCAGTGATAATCTCCCCGGATAAGAAACAATATCCGGTTTCAGATAAGTTGTAGTTCGGGTGCACCAACAACACGACTGAGTATGAAGCTTGTATTCTCGGTTTAGAGGTTGCATTGGAGCTGAACATTAGAAAGATATATGTGTATAGAGACTCAATGCTGATCATCTACCAAGTGAAAGGAGAATGGCAAACCAAGGAAGAGATATTAAGGCCATACCAAGAATACCTTTCTAAACTAGCTGGAGAATTTGAGAAAATCAAGTTCACCCATCTAGGAAGGGAAGGAAACCAGTTTGTAGATGCTTTGGCCACACTAGCATCTATGGCCATAATAGACTTTGGGCACAAGGTACAGCCGGTACATATTAATATCAGAAATAACCCAGCTCATTGTTGCTTAGTCGAAAGAGAAGTAGATGGAAACCCTTGGTACTATGATATCAAGAATTTCATCCAAAACCAGGCATATCCCATTAGGGCATCTAAAATCGACAAGAAGACCTTGAAGAGGTTGGCAATGGATTTTTATCTTGATGGAGAGATTTTGTATAAGAAATCATTCTCCGGTACTTTGTTGAGATGTTTGGATGAAGTTGAGGCAAAAAACGCGTTACGGGAAGTCCATGAAGGGATTTGCTCAACCCATGCTAATGGACACGTGATGGCTAGAAAGATATAAAGAGCCGGTTACTTCTGGATGACATCAGAGAAGGATTGCATCGACTATGTCTGAAAATTTCATAAGTGCCAGGTATACGGTGACAAAATCAACGCCCCTCAAGCTCCTCTGTTTAAGTTGACATCTCCATGGCCCTTCGCGATATGGGGAATTGATGTGATTGGACCTATCAACCTAAAAACCAGCAATGGTCATAGGTTTATTCTCATGGCTATCGACTACTTTACAAAATGGGAAGAAGCCTGTTCATTTGCTCATGTGACGCAAAAAGATTATAACCCCAAAAGCTAGCAATGGTCATAGGTTTATTCTCATGGCTATCGACTACTTTACAAAATAGGAAGAAGCCTGTTCATTTGCTCATGTGACGCAAAAAGTGGTGAAGAAATTTATTGAGAGATTTGATATGTCGTATGGTCCACCAGAAAAGATTATAACTGATAATGCCCAAAAATTCAATGGCAAGATGATAATAGAACTCTACGTTAAACGGAAAATGAAGCATTCCAACTCCTCGTCGTATAGACCAAAGATGAATGGTGCGGTAGAAGCTGCTAACAAGAATGTCAAGAAGATTATTCAGAAGATGGTAGTCACCTACAAGGATTGGCATGAGATGTTGCCATTTGCCCTTCATACGTATCGCACCGTAGTCTGAACCTCAATAGGAGTCACCCCGTACACGTTGGTATATGGAATGGAGGCGGTGATGCCTTTAGAAGTGGAAATCCCCTCATTGAGAGTATTGGTAGACTCTGAGTTGGAAGAGGTAGAATGGGCAAAAGTTAGATATGAACACTTGAATCTGATTAGTGAAAAGAGGATAGCCGCAATCTGTCATCATCAACTCTACCAAAGAAGGATGGCCAAATCATACGACAAGAAGGTTTGACCTCGAGGATTCCACGAAGGAGATCTTGTACTGAAGAAAATATTGCCTTTACCAGGAGAAGATTAGAGTAAATGCGCACCAAACTAAGGGCCCATACGTGGTGAAGAAAGCAATCTCGGGAGAAGCTTTGCTGTTATCTAGAATGGATGGAGAAGATCTAGTTAGACTTGTGAATTCTGATTCTGTAAAGAAATATTACGCTTGATGTATTTCATAATTTCCCAATCAATAAAATAAAGTTCGGCTATGAATTCTCTCTGTAAAAAACCTTTTCTTCATAAAGCGCATGATTTCATAGCATTTGAAATCTTTTACTTAAACAAACTTTTTTTACGCATGACTAAGGAGATGACTCCATTTGTTCTAACCCAATTTTGGCTCATTGTGATCTCTTGTTTCAGCCATGAATGATAGCATCTTTCCTTTTGCGTAATCAGTCCCGTACCATAGAATCTCTGTTGACTAGTCAGGGTTCCTAGTGACCATAATACTAGGTGGTGACTCCTTGAACAAGACCTTTTCGCATAAAAGAACAAGATGGCAGACATCTGTTCTTTTTCCATATCAAGGGATAATTTTTAATTAGTCACCGCGATGTCCGGGTGTGACAGAATGGCGACTCCACTAGGGACTTTAGGACTAAGCTTTGGTATTTGTCTTTTTATTGCTAAACAATATTTGTCGTACTGCTTTTTTTTTTTTCCATGTTGTGGCTATGTTGAGTTTATCAAGTTTTGTTTTTTGCTCTTTTTACTGTTTTAGCATGCATAATAGTTATTCATGTTTATCATGCATATATATTGGATATGGATTTAAAATACACATGATATCAATTTTAAGATAAGTGGAGGAGTAATGACACTCCAATGGCTTTAGCCTGGGTAAGGCTCGCGAAACTATCCAACTCTCATATGATTGTTTGTTCGACAGTGGTCGATATGCCGAACTGATATTATTCAGGGCCTCTATCTTCACGCTGCTTGTAAACCTCATATCAACCTTTTGAGGACGATCACTATGCATGCGAAAGACCGTTGAGACTAGATAGCAAAATGACCCTAATGCATTTAATGACTAAAACCGATCCTTTAGGTTGATCCCTGCGTAATTTCACTGAGATAAGCTTAAACGTGTAAGCATCCTTATTATAGGGCTTTCGGGTGACATAATGGCCGTTATTCCTAAGATAACAATTGTTGAGTATGGACTCAAGTCTAAATCCATGCAAATGACCGAGGGAGACTGTCCTAGACTGGATGTTGGTGAGATACCGCTACTTAAAGACATTAGATGCATAATAAAAGACACCCAGAATGTGGCTAAAAGTTTAGATGACAAAAGGCTAAATAGATCTCCTCTCGGCATTGCAATGAATATCGGATTCTGATCTGACCACACATCCATAGAATAACAATCGATTATATCACCCCCTAAAGGGCGAATCCATACCTAATATGTTGCATTCATCTTCATGCATGTTTGAACATACACTAATGAACTGACATAATATTGCACTCCAGGCGAAATATAGGTCCCCTATTGAAACACACCTATAACACTCGACTGTGAAAAAGACAAATGGAAAACGAAGAAAAAACCCAGTTGGAAGCCCAACACCGAAAAGAGATGGAAAGTCTTAGAGAAGAAGTCGCAAGGCTTACTAGCCTACTCAAACAGGCCTTGAGATCTAAACCTGAAGAAACAAAATTTACAGCTCAGCCTGAACCTATGCTCGCAAATCCACAGAATCTGGGGGCAAATAAGGTGTCTCAATAGGCTATGTATTCCCAATTTGCTCAACAAGCATATCCCATAACAATGTCATCTACCATTGACCTTACAATAAAGGAATCTTAAAAGAACAAGATGGCAAAAGAAGATGGCCTGGACAAATGGCTGCCCTGGAACAAAGGCCGATGGCATTCGAGGGAACTAGCCTACATGACCATATAAAAGTTGTCGAGATGTGTTTGGTACCTAACGTAGTCATTCCTAAGAAGTTTAGGGTGCTAGAGTTTATCAAATATACAGAAACTCAATGCCCTGTAACTCATCTTAAGGCCTACTGTAACAAAATGGTTGAGGTGGTCTATGATGAGAAACTGTTGTTTCACTTCTTTCAAGACAGTTTAAGTGACATTGCTCATACTTGGTATATGTGGTTGGACAATACCAAGATAAAAAAATAGAAGGATTTAGTTGATGTCTTCATTAGGCAATATAAGTTCAATATGGATGTGGGCTCTGATAGGTCGAGCTTGCAAGCTATGGAAAAGGACAATAAGTAGTCCATAAGAGAATACACTTATAGGTGGCGTGAGACAGCTGCACAGGCTAATCCTCCTTTGTTGGAAAAGAAGATGATCAATTTGTTTGTCAACACTTTCAAAGCACCATACTTTGAATACCTCGTGGGAAGCTCTGCACAACATTTTTCTGACTTCGTTACTATAGCTGAGAGGATTGAACAAGCCATCCGTTTAGGAAGGATTGTTGACTCGATTGAGGAGAAACGTTTCATTGGAGAAAGGAAAGAAACCAAGGTTCACAATTTCAAAGGTAGTTACCAAAATGAGAGAAAGAACTACCAAAACAAAGACATCTAGAAATCATTCGTTCTGAAGACGAAGCTACAGTGTCATTAGGCCAAGACTAGTCTATGTGTGACCTCAATTGACTATTAGAAAGGTGTTCCTATCAAGGAATTCATAGGAGAAGGACGGTTGGAAGATTCTAGAAATTCCAATCGATGATTGCTAAGTGTTTAGCCCTTTTATGTGTCACCTTACTAGTATAAGGTCTTTGTTGCTTTTTTAGAATTTCAATGAAATAATGAGTTTGTCCTTCAATTGTCTATCTTCCTTTGATTTACAACCAAAATATCTTGAAAAAGATTTCCTCTAAGAACTCACAAATACACTTTTGAAGCCTCGCGTGATCTCATAGACTCAATTCACCTCTTTTACCAAAATCAGTTTCCCCATTGGAGTTTTGAAAAATTGAACTTGCATTTTGATTTCAAAAATGATTTGAGGGTTATTTAAAACGATATTTTTGACATTCTACTTGTAGAATGACATATGAATCAAGCAAGTCCTTCATTGAGGTGACTAAGCTCTAAACCAAAGTGCACAAATAAAAAATGAAACGTCACCCTTACCCCGTGACTCTTGAACCATGTGTTTTAAATGTATGCATAATGGTATGTAGTGGACTTGTTGTTCATAGACTCATGAAATGCATTTCTTTACGAAATTCCAAATCATCACACTGGACGAGGTCAAAGTTTATTGGTCTTAAATGCTTGTGCTTGAAATGAGGAAAGACCATCTTTGTTATTACTTTCACATTCTAAAATAGTATATCCCTTACGGTCCTATTTTAAGCCTGAATAATGTTTCTTTCATGAAAAATCCCGACTAGGATCACATCCCACACTGGGGACAAGTGAAAATTTCAATGAGAAAAGATGAAAAAACCATGAGAAAGCCGAAAAGGAAAAAGAGCCCAAGAAACTCAATGACTAGGGGGCATGCCCAAATCACAAGAAAGAGTGATAACCAAGATAAAGTGAGTATGCTCTAGTAAAGCAATGAAAAAGCAAACAAAAAAAGAGCGGAAAAAGAAAAGATGAATAACACAATAAGTCGAACT
>Ga0307515_10008693_pt1 | contig 19750 bp, 23 predicted proteins | sample 17_EM_MG_FD_194513 | JGI IMG/M metagenome (GOLD analysis project Ga0307515, IMG submission 194513) | Populus trichocarpa ectomycorrhiza microbial communities from riparian zone in the Pacific Northwest, United States - 17_EM | ecosystem: Host-associated > Plants > Roots > Unclassified | place... | reverse complement strand
AAAATTTTAATTTTTACCCCCCCCCCCCCCCCCCCGAATAACCAAGTTTACCATAGATCGGAATGCAGAACAGAACACGTTCACCTCGAGGACTACAGCACTTTCTCACAACATCTACACATCGATGACTTTCCTCTAAAGACAGGTGATATATTACGATGAACAAAGGGAAGTATTGAACTGGGGAATACAAGAAATATCGCCGAACCCGAAAAGAGGAGAGGGCTGAGGATAAAAAGAGAAACGAGCATTACAATTACTCTAGACTGGTGCAAATACATTCGGTCATCTAGAGGGTGGATGAGATGATGAGTGCAGAGGCAGATGGATAACGGATGGGGTGAGTGGGCATGGAGGTTTATGTCGTTTTTGGTTAAGGTTCGATGAGATGAGAGTGGTGAATAATCCACGTCTATTGGATCCTCGTCTCGCGCGTACGGTTCCTCGGTACGGAGTCGTAGTCCTGGTCCAGGGGTTCTTCCTTCTTGACACGAACGGGTTGCGTGCGGACGGGTTGCGGCGGCTGAGAGAAATGTTCCCTCAGGCGTTCGTGGCCTTGGCGATATACCTCGTTGCCAACCGTCTTCCCTACCTGCATCAAGGGACCAGCGAGGTTGAGCGAGTATACAACGTAGCTAAGGATCATTCAAATCAGCGTCGGTGGGAAAAGGCGGAGGGGGAAATGGACGCTTACAGAGAGATCAATCCGATGATAAGTGTTGCGAAGTACAGCGGGTTAAACAGAATCGCCATCGCCTCGTTCCAACCCAAGACGACCAACACTCCATAAATCCAGTACGGGATCTGTGCAATGCCTGATACAGTACTCCTCTTCGCCTCGACGTAGTATGCGTCCGCATCCCTACGGAATCGATTCGTGATATCCATGGCCTTTGTCTCCGAGAAGATCGTAAGCGTGGACTCGAAATCGAATTCTTCCGTCTCGCCGCTAAGGTCTGACGGTTCCGAGGGTAGTGAATACTCGAGCGAGGTGTCCACGGGTTTGATTTTGGAGTAGATTGGAATCAAAGCAAGGGTCTATCGAAGCGGGGCATCAGCCGTTGTCTTGGCAAGGATATGACCGTCAAGGGGAGGTCTTACGTTGTCTTTCGCGGCCTTGTACGCGCCGTCGATATCATCGTCCGGTCGCCAAACCCGTGGAATGCCTGATTCATCATAACGGAACCGCTCTTCGAAATGCGCTCTGAGCTTGCTAATGATAGCCGCGTCCGCAACCTGCTCGTCGATCTTCGCGCGGAGTGCCTGCCACGCACGGCGGCGTAGGATTTCCAAAGAGTGCATATTTTCGTCATCCGTGCAGTTGAAACCTGTGAAGGAGTTAATATCGTTGGCACGTGTGGGGAACGCTAGAGCTCACTCTTTGCCTTCGTGAGGTAGGCAGCTTCCGACTTGGAAAGGGTCATACGGAAGGCAGTAAGGACCTTGTCCCACAAATCCGGAGTAGGTTTTGTCAGGGCAATCTCCACGGGCTCGGAGATGGACCGCTTGAAGTTTCTCTGTGACAGGGTTATAGGATTTACATGGCGTCCAAGTACGAAGGGACCTACCTCGATGACATTGACCATCTTCTTCGTTTCATCCTTCCTGCACTGATCGGCCACCAACTGGGTCTCCTCCTGGAATGACGAATATTCCTCGTCGTAACTCCAGTTGACACCTTCGATTAACAACTCTTTGGCGCCGGTCAAGAACAACTCCTCAAACTTCGAGCGGCCACCGCTGACAATTTCAGCAAAGTTGTAGCCCTCGCCACGCATACCGTCCAGCATCTCCCGCTTGAATGAAACTAAGCACGACTTGTGCAAGTTCTTGAGCTGACCGAAGAAGAGAGGGGTAAGAGACGATTCCATGACACCGACAAGATCGGAACGCTTCCGCTGGTAAACACCCTTATGGTAGCGGGAAGCGTTATGATCATAGCGGGCTAAGTGACTATCAGACACGGCCGGGAACCGAACAGAAGTGAGAATTACTCAGGGATGTCGCCCACCAGCTCCGCATCATCTTGCCCAAGCCTTCAACGATGCGGCCAGACTCGACGGGTTTGCGTTGCGACTTTGACTGTTCGTTGAAATCCGCCAAGGCTTGAGCAGAAATCTCATCACATCGGAACTGAGCCAGGAGTTCTTGTTGTGTTGGCAAATCGAGGTCCTTGTTCGATTGCACTTGTTCCTACGAGATTATATGTCAGCTATGGGACCACCCCAGACCACTGAGGACACATACCCAGATACCCTCCATGTAAAATGCAACACCGTCGGCAGGGATGCGTTTGTGGTAAGCGGGTTTAAAAACGTAATCTTCCCGAGCCTTGTCTGCGAAGCGACCACGCAGTCGATTGACATCGGCCTCAAACGCATCAGGCTTGAGAAGCTTGTGGGAGAGTGTTGTGAATGAAAGATCGAAGTAATCTTTCAATCTGCGATCCCTGAGTTCCGTCGGCTTTGAAATTGTATCCCAAATTCTCTCCATGTCGGAGGTGAGCGTAGAAACGAGGTTCTCCATTGGGGTGGTGCCGAGGTGATCACGAATAACGAAGAGTAAGAGGGTTTTCTGGTGCGTCCTGAAGATATTCGTTAACACAAGAACAAGGAGAGGTGAGGATCGAGACGCACCCGTCTGCAGCGGGCTTGCCAAACAGCCCCAGATTGACCTCGAACACCGTCTTGAGCAGGCCCATGTTCGCGCCCTGATACAGACCAACTTGATGTTCCCACAAGTTGACAATGAGCACCTCTGAGGAGGCGAGGGAGAAGAGAGCCGACTTTCGCTCAAAATCCTAAGTCGATCGAGAAGTGAATCAACGAGAACACGAAAGAAGAACCACCGCTACGGTACCTGATCTTCACCGCGCTCCCTGCCGTCGGTTCCCTCGACGTCCATAACCAATACGTTCATATTCTTCCCCCTGCACATCCAAATACCTGTAGCACAACACCGAACACCAATGCGAATCGAGAGTCACAATAGCAGAGTAGTCAGCCAACGAATAAAGTAAAAGAGACAGTTAATGGCGAAACCATTACTCACCCTTGGTAGTCTGCTGCCTCCTCGTCTCATTCATGACGTCGAAGTCCGTGCCGAATAACCGATTCAGTAGTGTACCTATCCCAATGCACCTTGTCAGCCAACCAAACCTCCATCGAGAATGCTGTAGCGCGGAGGTTACTTTTTCCGGTAGACTGTGAGCCGAAGACGGCCACCAGGTCATAGTTGAATCCAGCATCGCCCAGACCCCAAGTCGAAACCTGTTTCGTGAGGTCTTGCCTACAAAATAGTAATAGGTTCAGTCATCGATGCACACGAGCCAAACGATGAAAGTGATGTAAAGACTGACGTGAACTTCTTCTGGTCGTCTACAACCTGTATCCGTTCGTAGCTTGGGGTGCCATTTGGCAGGAATTTGTCTTGGGCCATGGGAGTGAGTTTGTCGTCTTCAGTGTCGTGGTGGTCGAGAGACAAGATGTGCGCGTGCTTGTGGGACGGATGATGGGATGAGGGTACGTGGTCTTATACTTTGAAATAACAAGGCAGTTTGTGGAGATGAACGGTCAAAGGGTGTGCTTGATTACTAAGCAATCGCTATAATACCGACATTATTCTAACGTCTCGAGGTGTAAGAGTGTATCGACAAAGCATCCCAGAACTGCAACTGTACAAGTCGTCAAACGCAGGTAACAGAAGGGCGAACAAGCATCAGCGACGAAAGCGAAAACAAGAGACAATAATGAGAATCTACTGTGAGTTAGTGGGGGTCCAGTAAGCTTGCAGCTTGCCACGATGAAGGCTGGAATCTTGTGCTGCGGCGACTTGGTAACGAACGCGGAACGATAGAGTTTGCAATGCGGCTTTTGCCCTAGAACGGTCGAGGTGTGCCGCGCGCGTGTCAACTGAATGGAAACATATCACATAAAATGAAAGTCAGCGTGCAAAGCCCGTGCTGCTGGGTTATATAATGGATCCTCACCAATCTTGGCATGCAAATTGGCCAATTGTACACTGACAGTATTCAGGTCGCCGGCGCCTGCTCGCATTTCTCGCTCTATCTGCCGCGTGATGTCCGACAAGGCCACACTGAGGAGTGTCACCTTTTTTGTGACGTTTTCAAAGTCAATTTCCTCAGACCCTTGGGTGGCCATCAGCCCCCCTTGCGGAGACTCTAGGTACCCCCGTATCTTTGACGCAGGGATGAGTGTATTCAGATCCTGATTAGGTATCAGTGTCAAGTTTCACCTCTGATGTAAAAGTGAGCTCACCTCGGGAATGGCCGTGCCCTCGACAATGAGGGCAGTCGACAACCAGCACGAGATGCGTCGAATCGTAGGAGATCCATTACCCAATGCCACCGCGAGAGCGGCCTTATTCGATGTCGACAAATCCGATGCAAGTTTCAGAAGCGACATGCATACGAAACGCTCCTACACGAAACGTCAGGCGAGAGACGGGAGTGATGTCATGGGCCGACTGACCATCTGGGGCGACACACTGCGTTCAGCCAACGTGTCAATGGCCGTTGTAACCAGCCGCTTCGATGATGGGGCGAGGGTCCTCTCTAGTGCGATGAGGCACAACAGAGTGATCATCCCAGAGACATCGTCGAATGTCATGCTGCTACGAGATAAGACTCAGTTGAAACAGAAAAGAAACCACGAAGAGCGTCACTTACCGCGACAACCTCTCAACAAGGACCAACCACTCTCCCAGCGACAGCTCCCGCTCGGCCCTCGTGCGGTGCGCATCCGAGAACTTGACGTCGAAACCAGCGGCCGTCAATACATCCGGCTTCGCTCCAAGTGTCACAAGCGTCGATACAAAAATAGCGAGGGGCAACGGGTGATCGAAGTGCAACATGGACAAGGCGTGATACGCTGCCTCTTGCATTGCTTCATCACTCGAGGTGAAGGCTACAAAAATGAAAGGATGAGTGTTTTGGTATTGTGAATCAAGGTATCGTGGTAGCCACCTTGCTCGAGTAACCACCGTAGACAGGATCCACGATTTGAGGGTTTGATCCGCTTAAACAACCCGTGGTCGAGCATCAACCTGATAGCTGGTATGTCTAAAACGCGTCCCGATCATAATAGGGCGTCAATTAGAGTTGTATTAGTGAAAGGTGCGCTTACCGTTCCCCTCCACCGCATTTCTGAACCTCTTGAACACGACGTCAGACGCGTCCGCGGTGACCAACTTCACACTTCCCACCGAAGTCCCACCCTCCTTGTAGCTTCCCTCAGCTTGACCAAACAACTCGATACCGGATTTGGTTTCCCGCCGTCTCACGATTTTGTTGCGCTTGTCGTTCTGGAGGATTTGACCGACCATTGTCCCTTCATCCTCTCCAAGTATAGTCATGACCGCCTGACTGTCCAGAATAGCAGATATCGACCCCTCCCGTTTGAAGGGGCTAGTCCGGATCGACAGGGGGTCCTGCTGCAGGAGGTCTCCCAAGGGATCGTCTAGTTTCATATCCTTGATTGCATTGATGTGTTCTTCGGCCCTCCGAAGGTCTGTCGCGCTGTATCCACCCTTCTCGGCCTTCTTATGTTGCCTCAAAAGCTCCTTTAAGGGGTTTACAGCCTTCTTGGGAGCTGTAGTGAGGGTCACAGGTTCTCGCGCAGGTGCCTTGTGTTGACGCATGGGCCGACCGCTATTCGAGAACACGGTGGTAGGGGTCAGGGTTGTCCTGGCCGTGGACCTGAACCAGTTGTCAGTTTCCGGAGACAAATAGAGAGAAAAAAGTGTACACGCACGTGGAGGCTTTCCTGGGATGTGGAGACCAATAAAGCTCCTCTTCACTGCTGGAGTCGTCACTCATGTCGGGCGACGACAACCCATCCGAGTGCGGTGGATTCAAAGCAAGCTCTGCGTCAACTTCAGCCTTCAATCGCGCAATGACGTCGCCATCATCCTGGGTAGCATCGACCATTGGCTCTTCAGGAATATCGCTAGGGGGAGGAGACAATGGACGATAGCTGGCGTTCGGCTTGCGTAGAGGTGAAGATGGTGGTGGTAAAGTAACAGGTGATTGATGGGCAGGCGTTGATCCCAATGGAGTCAGAGATGACGGTGCCGGTGACATAACGGCGGCAAGAGTTTCGACTGGTAGTTCCGGACTTGGAGTAGGTAGGATGCAGGAAGCGGATTCCAAGTATGACTGTGACTGGCTCGACGGAACGAAGTCATCGTCCATGGGTTCGTAATCAACGTCACCGTGAGCAGACACATCCTCCATTTCGACATCGGGGGGAGGTTGGAGAGGGAACGATATGCTAGAGGCGCGCCATCGTTGAACATTCTCCCTAACCTCTGGAAGCCGCCTCGCGGATGGAGGAAGCGTTAGTTCGTGTTCCTCGGACAAGCTGCTGGGAGCATAGACAACAGAGCACGTAGGACCAAGTTTGAGTTTTTTTGTGGCGGGAGATAGCGACGGTCGATCGTCCTGTACCGGCGGTAAATTCTCCTTCACCACGGAAGGACTTGACAAAATCACCCGTGGAACGTAAACAACACTACCAGACCCCTCGAAGTCAGAGTCATGGCTGGAAGGTCTCTTGCGCTTCGTGGCTGGCTTAGCAGGGGAGACCTGTAGCGAGAAGGAACGAGATTTTGTCGACGGAGCCGGTGGACGCTTTGAGGAAGCGCCGTTGATATCCGTCTGCCGTGTGCGATAGCGTGTGACTTTGGGTTCATCAGGTGGCTTAGAGTCGGGTTTCAGGTTCGAGGAACCGACGGAGATCGAAGATATGGATGTCGTGGAACTCTTGCCGACGGATTTACTCGAAGCGGAGGTGCGAGTAGAGGATCCGGATGAGATAGTGATACCGCCACTCTTCAAAGTGGAAAGCCTGGAAGATTTTCGGGTGGTGGACAGTGTAACTGGGGCGGTGAGCAATTCGTTCTTGAATGACCCGCGATCTGAGACTGGAGCAGGGGAGCTGGATAAGCTGGACAGGGGTGAAGACGAGCGCGTCGAGGTGGTAGCATCGGCGCTTCTGCGCGAAAAATAATCTGTAAGTTTCTTGGTTTGCTTCTGAGGGACCGTCGCTGTCGCCTTAGACGTTCTTTTCGAGACCATTGTCGTTGTCTTCGTCGGCGACGGAGGACGGAGGTGGAAGGATCCCAACAAACTTGCAACCCGTTACATGAGGTCACGTGCGCCAATTCAGTCACGTCACTCCACAGGTCCACCTGATTGACACGTTTTTTAGAGTTTGCAAGCCAAACCCTCAGCGGACTGTCTAGTACTTATGTACTCTAGGCAAGGCGCATCTTCCCGACTGGGAGTTGATAGAAGGGGAGGGAGAAATATTGGAGGCTGCCTCCCCACCTGTCCTCGGTCATTTTCGGAGCAACGCTCAGCTGTGTCCAGGTAACATCTATCCCAAGATCATTCAGGTGCATCTCCGAGACGTTCGTGTAAACGTCGTAAAAAAGAGCGTCTGGTGTGAATCAGTCGGCAGGGATAAACCGTATTGTGATCGACACCCACTGGTCGCTCCCAAACCGTTGAAGAAGCTAAAACGTGAGTCAGGTCCGTCGACGAGATCTGGAAGCTGCTTGAAGAATTGGTGGAGTACTAGTTGTCGCGTTCAGTCTCGCCGTTTGTGACTTTCGAGGTGAATAACCGTACCTTTGTACTCTTCAGAGAATGTATCGGTGTATATGACATCGAAGCCTCCGACACCCAAAAGTTCAGGTGAATCGATGTAATCCTGCCATTTGCCCTCCAGAATCTTCACATTCGGCCTCGAGTACCACCCTTGGGACTTCATGTACCTCAGGACATCCGGATGGGCTTCGATTATGACGTGCAACGCTGGTGGGGTTGGCAGTTTTTGGAAGAATGAATCTATCTTCACCGTCGCGGTAAATTGATGACGGAATAGAAAGACGGAGAAACCAACTCACAATCCCGAGACCAAAGCCCACATTTAAGATCTTCAACCCGTCGTTCAATTTCGGGTGATCAGCACATAACAGTTTCACTGTCTCTCGCACTTGAGGGTTCCTAACAGTTCCTGAGCGGATCCTCACGAGGGACACAAGGACGAATTTCACTGATGTCCCGTTCCCAACCCATCATGACCCCGACTTCCTTATCGCCCTCACGCAACAGACATATTTCCTGTCCACGCCCGTCTTGCGTATAATGCAATTTGGAAGAGAGAAATGCCTCCGTGGATCCAGTGGCGGTATCGTCTTCCGCTCTCAGGACTATAGAGACGGGTAGGGAGGGTTTTGAAGATATAAGATCTAGCAATAACTCTAAGCGATGAGCCGTTAGAAAGTTCCCGGAAATTTTTACAATCTGGGTGGACTCACCAGATCTGATCCCAGCATCACGTATCAACCGGTAGCAACTTTCGTTGTTCATCGACAACGCGATGTCGGCAGCGGTGTTGTGCAAATTATCAACTTCAAGGAACAGAGAAAGTGAGCAGAATTTCAACCATTCATCGCCACGTCCCCCTACCTGCGTTCCAAATCGCTCCCCTCTCAATCAAGATGCGAACAAGTTCTTCGTCCTCGATGTATACAGCAGCGTGAAGTGGGGAAGTTCCCTCATTGTCCTGATACCACAGCGGCGCGCCGGCATCGACCAACGTTAAAATTTTGGATAGCGGCCGACGGTGAAGAATCGAGAAGATCAGATACCCTCCGAGCACCGAGAGAGCCTCGATATCTTCGTCGGTGACCATGGCGCTGATGAGGTTAAGGATGAGATCGGACGTGTAAGCGCCCGTCTGAGGCCGTTCACAATCGGCGTGCCTCGACTTCAGTTGTGTATCCCATACAGTCACGAACAACGCTACTACGGTGAGAAGACGGATTGAGTAAGACATCGATTTTACGGGCACAGAACCTGCACGTTATGATGATCATGAGTAATTAGGGAATGAGGCCTGAGGACCGGAAACGGCGGCCACAACTTATTAGAGCAGGCATCGGTCCGAGACCTCGACTTTTCATTGGTATCCTCTGAAACTGCGCATTGCTGGGAATTGGGGTGCGAGTGCTTGACAAACTACCCGAGGATAGAGGAAGATTACCATGGAAAACCTCATGCAAGACCTTCTATCCCTACGGGAAAATCGGGCGGCGCATAGGAATTTCAATGCCTTCCCGGACAGGTAACCGCCTAAGGTGCATTCTCAGGTGGCCAAGGTGAGGGTGGGATTCCTCCAAGACCCAGAGGGGTAGTGATAATAGTGCTCTGTTCCGGAGAATACCAATGCATCGAGCCCGTTACTTACGCTGCCACCGATCCACAATCCATCTCAACTGCGCCGAGTTCTGTCAGCAGTAGTCCCATGACGAGTTCCAGCAGAACAATCCGACCTTCATGACACGGTATGCGCTGCTTGGAAATCGTGGCAGTTCACCTCCCACCAGAGCTTGTGGACGAAGAGCACAGGATATATGTACACCAGCGTCTCTTATGGCAGTGACAGAAACGCCTAGCGTCCCTGGTTTCGTGGTTCGAACAGAAAGCACCACAAGTGACAAAGCGCAGCAAGTCAAAGCCATGCACGTGCCTTGCCGGTGGGACCGGTTCGGCGACTCGGGGATGGGACTATTTACAATCAGCGATCCTTCTGCATCTCCCACAACACGCTCACCGTCCGCAGTCCTTTGGTAGATTGATGCGACTTTATCTGTCCAGTGCAGGCTATACTGGCGCAGTTCTTCCAGGGCCCGTTCTAATTGAGTTGATTATGCCGAGCCTACGGCAACTCATCAATGCATTGGTTGCATGACATACCCTCAAAGCATTTGCTATGCGGGCTGTTGGTCACCTGGTGCACGGTGCCTTGGCGCTGCGAGTTGGTCTACGTTCTTGGCAGGGTAGTCACTATCCACCCAGGTGGTATAAAAACTCTCTTACTTTTCCGGTTTGGTCTCCCAACAAGCATCCACCCCACGAGATGATCATGACTGCCCTCTCAGACATATCGGTGAAGGTTTGTCCTCCCCACCGTGCACGAGTACCTAGAGATCTTGCTCACACCACTGAAGGACTCCACGAACCCTTTCCGTCGATACTCTGACTCGCCTCCAAGTTACGATGCCGCTGAGGCAGAACCACATGGTACGAACTCTTTCTTAGGTTTTCCGCAACCCTCCCCGCCTAAAATTTACCCTACCTAGGCTTCATTGATAGCAAGGCGAAAAGAGAGCGCTTACTTCGGGCCCTACCTGAATCGACCGTATCCAGGGGCCCACCGTCCAACGACCTTCTGACCGAAAACGATGCGAAACGGGACTCTGGGACCACCCCTCTTTTCCTCGATCCCGCTACCGGCGGACCACGCGTCGCATATACGGCCCCCGACGAACTGTTGTCACAGTGCATCCGGTATGGCCACGTCGAAAAGACAAAATACGGCACTTGGGGTGAGCCCATTCCTCTGTCATGAACTAACCTAAACTGATGTACCTCAGGTATCTTTGCAGCAGCCATGTTTTTCCCCTGGGGGCTCTTGTGCTTGATGGGATCTCGCGTTGTCTACTGTGAGCGATGCAGCCTGGTTCTTCGGGCCCCACCTGGGCGCAAGGATATGCACCGAGGGCACCCATGCGGAAGGCGTCGTTCTAGGTGCCACAGCCGCAGACACCGAGCTTGTATTTCCTCTAGTCATCTGTAAATCATCGGTCTAGCTAATACATCCGCACATTCTACTGTAAGCCAAGGGAGAGAGGGGAGGGAAATTTGGCAGGGTCATCAAGAGGTGCTATGGTGAACGACAAGACGACGACGACACCTGGCGATCCCTCGCACCTCAACCATGTCTACCCCGGTCGTCAATCGCGACGCGTGCATCAAGAAGGTTGAGTTCCTCCGACTGAGAGATCGTTGCCGTCTGTGATCAAACCTAGGACAAGCCTGTGACTGGACCCCAATAGGAAGCCACCGCGAAGGAGTACCTCTAGCATCATCGGGGACTACATTTCCGCGGGTCAAAGGTTCGTGCTACCAGAAGCGCCTGTGCACGATCGAACCGACGGAAAACCCTCACTTCCCGAGAGCACCCCCGATGGCAATCACGATTGCAATCAGCCCAGACACCTGTACGGCTCTCCAAAAGCTCGAAACCCTCGCAACACGATCATGCTCCGTCATCGGGTCCTGTTCTCTGCCCCCTCCAGGTCTCTGGCCAGGGTGAAAGAACGGGCTTGGTCCTGGTTGGCGGTAGTGGTACGGGTGGGCATTGGATTGTGTTCGGGAGTGAGAGTGTTGAGATGAAGAAGAAGATGGTGGTGTCCGACGGGATTCCCAGGCGTAAGTCGCCTTCGGGCCTCTCTGCCGCCGGGTCTCGTAGAAGGCGCCGTAATTATAGCTAGGCTTTGGAATGGGAGACTCGAGGAGTGTACGGTCGTATGCGTGCCTGATAATGAAGCAGGAATCCGTATCAGAGGTTAGGATGGAGCAAGCGGGTCCACGCACCTCTCCCTGTCGTGCCTGAGAATCGCATACGCCTCGCTAATCGCCCGGAACTTTCCCCGAGCCGTTGGATCGCTGTTTACATCTGGGTGATACTTCTTGCTAAGCTAATGGAGTGTTCCGTGAATGGTAATCTTCATGATTAGTAGCTGGGTTGAGGATACCCTATAGAAACTTGACTGGTGCCACGCGTAAGCGAAGGCAGTTTCGCGAGCCGGAATACCAACCTTTATCTGCGCTTTGGTAGCCGTCTTAGGAACGGCGAGTGTTTCATAATGGGTCGCATGCCGGGGACATGACGGACGCATGAAGGTTGGGGTCAAGAGATTGATCGGATTCCTCGGGCAATTGTCACGGTCATTTCGCCATCCCGACGGCCCGCCTCTGGCTCCCACTCTTAATTGTCTCCCTCCTCAACCCGAAACCTCGACCGTGCACGACTCAGATGTCTCTCATAGCTCAAGGCGTTGCTCCAGAACTCAAGGCCCAGTATCTGCTCACGCTACCGGCGATCCGGGATAGGTGCTCTCAAGTCCACGATCTCGCCAAGGAGGGAAAGTTGGAATACTTCGAATATCACCCGGATAACGAGGAGAAAGTGGCAGATTTCTGTCTTCAAATTATCCAGGTGAGTAGTTGCCTCCCACCAAGTCAGATTCCGCTGACAAGGCCCTTGCCGCTCGCCAAATAGCGTGATTTCCAAACGAACTATGCCTCAATCCCTCCCCATGGACGCTGGAGACACATTGATGCCGGGTTGCCTCGCGTAGAGCCTCTTTTGAACAGCTGGAGATCTTCCTCGAACCCTCCCTCCGACAAGGAGATAACGAAACGCCTGATCGATCTGTTCCTAGTCTCTGTCTTGCTCGACGCTGGCGCCGGAAACGTATGGTCCTATACTGAGGCATGGAGCGGTCAGAAGTTTGCAAGGAGCGAGGGCCTTGGTGTGGCCAGCGTTCACATGTTCACTGGGGGTCTATTCTCTGGAGATCCGGATCAACCGCACCAGGTGGATGGTCAGCTCATCATTTACGTTCTCCGGATCTACACGCTGATTGATTTTTTGCCAGCAAAGGGACTTGAGAGCATCACGAATGAGAAAACAGCCGCCGCCTTTCAGGTCACAGGGTCTAACCCGATGGTCGGATTGGAGGGTAGGACTTCGTTATTGGTAAATCTCTCTAAAGCCCTCTCATCCAATTCCGAACTTTTTGGACCGGACGCCAGGCCGGGTAATATCATCGGTGAGGAAGCCTCCACAGCCGATCACAAAGATTTACGAGTGTTGATCTCAATCATCAGATTTCTTGGAGAAGGAGTCGAAAACGTTCGAGGGGAAGACCGTTGTTCCGATTGCCGCTCTTTGGCATGGCCTAATCACTGGACTTTCGACCATTTGGCCGTCACGCTTAACACTTGCTGGTACCTCACTTGGAGATGTCTGGCCATGCACTTCGCTCAAGAATTCGTTGCCCAAGGATGCATTCGACGAGGGAGACGACTTGGTTCCGTTCCATAAGCTAACCGGCTGGACAACGTACAGCCTGCTAGAACCAATGGAGAAGATATTAGGTTGGAGGTTTGATGGAATCGAGGACATGACAGGTCTGCCGGAATACAGAAATGGTGAGTGTCATCCAGTCTGTCGATCCGCCTTTCATGCGTCGGAATGCCGTTCGGGTCAGCCGTACGTTAGTCTCCTTGGAGGGCTTCTTGCGATCGTGACATGCATATTCAGTTCGTGATTCTGAACGCTGACGTTCTGGCCATTTCCTGTTTCCGTGTCCTCCCGCGAGAAGGTGGACTGCTGGTCGACCTCGGGGTGTTGTCAATCAAGCCCTCCTCTATCCCCGCATCATTCTATCCGAAAAAGGATTCACCGGTTCCCAAGCTTCCGCCTTCACATCCAGCCATCGTCGAATGGAGGGCCATGACTGTTATTGAACTGTAAGCGCATCTAATTCAGTTCCCGGAACCTTTTTACTCGTCGGCTATCTTGTAACCGATGCACCCGTGATCTTCTTTGGCTATCCGCGACGAATGGCAGAGATCTCCCGCTCCTTTTTTTAAAATTTGATGAGTTCTCACTGACGTTTGACGGATTGTTAGGGACCGCATCGCTACTCTGATCCGACAGAAAGTGGGCGCCACTTCAGAGGTTTCACTGAGCTTGGCCCAGATCTTGGAGAGCGCGACATGGAAAGGGGGTCGAGAGATCGCGAAACAGAAACGTCCCGAAAACGGAGGACCCCCGATCGAGATTGAGAGTGATGGAACGGTGTTCTGATTGCTAACCGATGAGGGGCCCTCTCTCGGGTTTGGACCTCGGGTTTGGACCAGCAGGATGTACAGTGGTGGGGGGGTAACGAAGAAGATGAAAGGCATCAACGCAAGGTGGAAACAGACATAACCCAAACGTTATTTCGTGGTGCAACGGGAACAAGGGCAAATACGGAATCAGATAAGTTAGCGGGGTGTGACAGGGTTGTGCTGTGTCACGACGCGCTAAGTAGTACGATGGTAGAGTATAAGTATATCATCAATCCAATTAGCCCCGACCATGTCCGAACCATGCGCTTCTCCTACTCCACACTCTGCGACCAAATGCCAGTGTCTCTTGAGACCCTCGGTGGTGATGTCCTCCTGGAGGTCGTGGCCTGGCTTTCTCGGTTCGACCTCCTCAACTTCGTCATGACTGTGCGTTCCCCTGCCGCCCGACGCAGGGTTTCCGTTTTAACCGCCTGGGGGGTTCTTCTAACGATTTGCCACTGCTTGTAGTCTAGGACGATATACTTCCTCACGATCAGCGCGCTCTACCGGACAGTCGAACTGAACGGGGCCGCTCAATGCTGCACCACCCTCGACATGCTATACGAGCATCCTGACATCGCTCGGCACGTTCAAAAACTAATCGTACGGCATGGGGGCTACCCTGAGGCTCCCCGAAGCGTCGGTTCATCCGAAATCCAGGGTTCCTCCTACACAAGTTCAAGTTATGTGTGCGCGGCGGTAAAGAGGGTGGCGACCAGGCTGGATGCTCTGCAGAGTTTCATTTGGGGCGGGGAGGACTATCCTTTGGACGATGACATTTGGCTCGTACTCAGGCAATCGTACGCCCCCCCTTCTCTACAATTCCTTTGCACGTGGTCGTTGTGCTGATGGCCCCCTCCTTATAGATGTCCGCTGCTGAAGTCAATCGGTGTCGGGTTTGGTGCGTTGCTTCCGGGTCATCGAAGTCATGTGGGTCTTTCGTCTCATCGATCGAGGTTATCGTGCCTGACGTGGCTCGGAAATCACAGTTATTCAACTTCAAGAACCTTGAAAGTTTCTCGTTACGGTTCGAACCCGCGTTTTACAGTAACGGGTATTTCGATATGAGCCCAGGTGGGGATACCTCGTTCAACTCTGATTCCGGTCGTTTCATTCGAATACTGGATTTCAGAGATCGAGCCCATATTCAAGAGATTGTGGGATATGCTCATTCGTCAATGTCCGGACATACGAGAGTTATCGATATTAACTCAGGGTCTGGACCCTGTGAACACGATCAACGTCCGCACGCTGTTCTCCGGCGACCATTGGCCGCGCCTGCGTTCCCTGGAACTAGGCAACGTTACAGTTGGTTCGACTGTCGTCGGCGACGGTGACACTCACCCCTTCATCTCCTTCCTCTCCGAACGCAACCACCTTCGAACCCTCCGTTTCTCTGGCGATTTTACGTTATCTTCCACACACTTCGCTCGTCTCCCCCGGAACTCGTTGCAGGACTTGCGGTGTTTCACCGGGAGCGTTGATCACTTGTCCTCGTTACCGAGCGCCAAGCACTTGTTGTCGATGGAGATTTCGAACCCGTTGATTTTGAGGGAGGTTACGCCTTTGGCGATATCTCATGCATTGCAAGCCGCTCCTGCGGTGCGGTCTCTGAAGGTTTCGTTTGTGCTCCAGTCCGGGTATGACGGGATCGGGATTCTGAGAAGCATCGCAACGGCTGGCGCCCATATCAAGCATCTGGATTTGACCTTCTCGCACAAGCCTTCTTTCTACCTTGTATGTGGGCTCGATTGCCGAACTGTTGTACTTCGTTGATTGATTTGTCGGTATTCCGTCTAGGAAATGTTTTCGCGGACGATTCGATCCCTCTCGAAACTCCGGTCTCTAAACTTGACCGTGGTCAAAGTTCCCGGGGATGAATCGATGGCTGATGGTGCTGTACGGATCGCTCGTTCGAACCCAGGTCTCAGACAATTCAGCATCCGCTATGTCCCTCGGAACTACTGTGACCAGCCTGCCCCACATCTACCGCGCACCATGGGCCAGTTGACGTCTCTTTTTGGGTCCCAAAGTTTCCTGGAAGTCGGAAAGTTTGAACTGATGTGCGATAGGCACGGGCTCCCCGTGACATTGTACGGGCGAGAATGGAAAGAGAGATTGAAGTTGGATGGGTGGACCTCTTGGGCTTCATCTCTCGTCTTGCTTCCAACCGAGCTTGGGTCTCGTTTGGGTTCGAGTATCCGTTCACTATGGGGCCTGAACGGGGTGAAGGGGTTCACGAGGCTGGTAAAGAGGTACCAAAGGGATATGCGGCCACCTGGGCATCCTGGCGTGAGGAAGTTGGGATTCGCAGAGTTGATGGTGGATGGAGGAGCGGCTGGAAGGGAGTTGAGGATGTTGGTGTTTTCGGTGGCATTGGTTGTCATCAGCACTGGCGCGATTTTGGTCCGGTGAATGGTTGAGCGATTCAGTAAGTCCGTTCTTCGCGTATGGGACATTTCCTCAAGTGCTGAATCATCCTCAGCCATTGCACGTGGCTAAACACACGGAATCCTCCACTTCAAACGAATCTTGGATGGGGGAACAAGTCGGAGATGTACGATAGCGAACATCTTCCACGACCAAAACACGGAACACGGTCGTGATAATGTGGGGAAGAAATGGTCGGTAATGACCGTTAACGTGACTTGTATCTCTTGCCGGCATAATAGCGGGTGTACAGGCAGCCGGATCTCTCTCCAGACCTTTGTAGACTGGATGACTGTCCGTGAGGCTACACCGTGTACTCACGAGCCTAGTTGAATATCAAGGCACCTGTGAACCCCATCCATTGCTTGGGGTTGGGGGTATTATCTCTTGATTGCGCGTGCTGGAACCGCAACGCTGAGGCCGTTTCGCTCGAAACCCAGTCAACCTCCCGACGTCCAGGGGCACGCTATGAGGAATAACCCGGGTAAAATGGGTGGATATATATCTAGTTGTTGTTATTCGCCCGCTGTCACAACCTCGACTCGGGCGCTGCCGTTGGGCCTGAGAGGGTCATCTACACCAAAGATGCATATATACGCGGTTACCCGCTCAGTTCGGGTAGGAGGCCCCTCTACACTAAATCCCCGACGAAGATTTTAGTTTCGTATGCGTTCTTGTCCCACCCCCAGATGATCACCCGTCCAGTGGCTTCGTCCATGTCCATTTCAATCGTTAGCGGGCGAAACTTGAACTTGAGCTCCTTATACGACACGAGCATTCGGAGAGCCCCCCTCCCATCCTCCAAAACGAGGTCGTCCAGAGGTATAACCAGGATATCGAGCTTGTCGTCCAGTAGAGCTTTATCCAAGTGTAAAACCTACCATAGCCACAATCTCAATCGCGTCCCGGATACCGTATCGACTTGTCCCTCGGGAGGCAGGAAAACGAGAATATCTCCTTATATGCGCCCGACACTACACCATACATCCGCGTGAGACACCGGCAGAGTTACACCGTCAGCAGACCCGCGGTCAGATAAATCGATCGGGTGAGTGAATGCGCATTCGTGAAGTCGGCGTCGTGTAAGACGGTTTTAAGACGCCGGTTTCGGTAGTCTCGACTGAGGGTGCCAGCGAGCTTGTCCGCTGCTTAAATTTTATCGTATAGCGTTGGTTGATCAGGTATATCGTAGTCAAGCAGCCTGATGTCGATGGTTTCCTCGTGAGAGGGGCTTCACCCAAGCCAGGATTCGTGAACAATCATCAATTCCAGGAGGGTATAGAGCTCTAAAGCGGAGGAGATTTCGCGAATAATTGCAGACCAAAGGAATGAATCGAAAATGGAATTCTGCCCGCGGTTGCTTGGATCGATCGAGGTGGACAAACAAACACACACAGGGTGATCCGTGCGCACGAGCGACGGTACAAAAAGGAGTTGCGGTTGGAATTGAATTCTTCATACTTACCTTGAGGGCGTGATCCCCTTCATGTATTGGGGTTACGGGTTGCAGGGCTCTTCCATAGCACGGCGACCTTGTCCTCAGAGGAGGCTTGTGATTTGTGTGAGCTCCGGCTCATGCACTCTCTAAATATTTCCCTGTCCTGCTTCGGCCCTCGGGCTGGGCAGGCCTTTTTTTTTTTGGCCAGTACTTATTCCTAACCCTAACCCCAATATATTACCAAATATATCGATTCGAAGCCTTGAAATTAGAAACTCACGCCATTGACGCAACAATGGTTACGGAAGATTGTAAGTATTTTGTTTACTCCTCTTGGATGGTGAATTCTACCACAATGGCTGCCAGCAGGCCGGTTGCATCATATCATATGCGTCTGTTCACTCCCTCAACCAGGATTTCGCGATTCCGGTATTAGCACTGGGACAAGACTTCCTTGCGAACCGCGGGCCTCTTGCGCAAACACCCTTAGACTAGCGACTCGTGACAACGGTTCGCAATCACCGTTCTGGAACTTCCCATCTAACTTGGGTCATGATTCCTGGGCTTCCTACATCACTCCTGGTGTGACCGCAATTTCAACCTTGTAAAGTCGTCGCAAGGGCCAACGAATGGGTCTTGAACGGACTCCTCAGACGTCCGTGAACCTTGATATGAACGTGGTATGTCTGATTGGAGTCGGATCCAATGGGAAATCCCCGGTATCGTGGGTCGAAGATCAGGCGGAACGGCAAAGTGGCAATGCTCCTTCGTTTTCGACCCACTGGAAACCGGTGGGCGCATCGTCCGGTTGGGAAGAGCTCGGCCCTAACACCGAGCGGGAATGATGGTGAATATGGGTCACCGTACGCGTGGGGGTTGACGTTGAATGACGAATTTTGGTCAGTAATCCACTCGACCTTGGCCCTCTACTAATTAGGCGATCGGAAACACCGGCCCAGAACTTATGATCAGGCCAGCTTCTGGGTGTTGCTCGGGTGCGACTATGCGTCTGTCATCATCTCTTGAAGGAGTACAGGATGGTGGCGAGGGCAGAGACCAAAGTAAGGGACGGACCTACTCACCAACGGAGTGGGGAAAACTTGCCCTAGGTTCTTTCGCTTCCGTGCTGGGGATTGTCCGTCGGGGGGTTTGTTTACCTGAATCCTGTGTCACTGGTTGACAGGCAGCGGTTTGTACTAGCGTCCCCGAAGAACAAAGCGCACGGCACGGCTCTCGTTAAAGTGCATGGCTTCCTCCCTCCCACATCACGATTCTTGAGAAACCTTTCATTCGCCGCCGACTCATTCGCACCCTCGTATCTTCCTTTGTCCAAAACCCTACGAACGGCGTATCCCGAACGGGATCCGGACTTTGGGACGCGCGCGAGCGTGCGTCTTGCTTACCCCCCCCTCGATTCCATCTCGATCGAGCCGTGGTTCGTGCATGGCTTTGGCTATGGGGCCGGCGGTGCTACGTACCCGCCGCGATCGTTGGACGTTCGAATCCATGATTCATAGTCAGAGAATCCCGCCTGAACAATTTCGCGCGCCAACTCGTCCCCTCGAAAGCACGAGGAGGGTGGCCCGTAATAGTCAAAGGAGAACCGACTGGTTGGCAATTAGGGCTTTGGACGTGCAGGCACCACAATCAGGAATTTTGATGGATAACGGGTGGCTCATTCCATGGCCAAAAGGGGCGTCTTTGACAAAGCCACTGCCCTACCTCCTTGCAAGATCGAGATGTATTTAAGCCACGGAGAATTGGAGGGAGGGCCTTTCCCTCACAGACCCAGCGTCGTTTATCCAACTTTCACAGCAGCTTCCCAATTCACTCTCCCCAACACTTTCCAGTATCGAACCTAGATGGCTTGCTTCAACGACTTCAACAACAACGCCAACTTCTACTCTACCTCCTCCGCTTCCGCAGAGTTCAACGTGTATCCATTCTTGAGCCAGGCGTCAGCCACTGAAGAGGCCGACAGCCAAACCTACTCTACCTTAGCCGATCGCTGGAGCATGGTCGGGTATCCAGGACGGTTCGCCGACTAGTCTTCGTGCTGCGGCCAGCTACGGTAAGTAACTGTAACCTTTCCGCCGATCGGTGTCTCA
>Ga0307515_10008692_pt1 | contig 19750 bp, 23 predicted proteins | sample 17_EM_MG_FD_194513 | JGI IMG/M metagenome (GOLD analysis project Ga0307515, IMG submission 194513) | Populus trichocarpa ectomycorrhiza microbial communities from riparian zone in the Pacific Northwest, United States - 17_EM | ecosystem: Host-associated > Plants > Roots > Unclassified | place... | reverse complement strand
CGAAGGAGGTCTTCTTGGTCCTCGATAATGCGGAGTCAATCCTTGATCCTCAAGGGATAGATGCCCAGAAGATCTACGCCGTGGTGGAGGAGCTGAGTCAGCTCGACGGCGTCTGCCTTTGTATTACTTCACAGATTTCCACTATTCCTCCCAATTGCGAGACTCTCGATATACCAACGTTGTCGATTGAGGCCGCACGCGATGCCTTCTATCGAATACATAAGAACAGCGGACGGCTTAATCTTGTTGACAAAACCCTTGTTGACAAAATCTTGGACCAAATCGACTTCCTTCCACTCTCCATCACCTTACTCGCGACGGCCGCATATCGCAGCAGATGGAGCATGAGCCGATTGGCTGGAGTGTGGGAGCAACGGAGAACGAGTGTACTGCAGACTCAGCATAGCAAGAGCCTTGCTGCTACAATCGAATTTTCACTCACTTCTCCCGCATTCCGGGAGCTTGGACCCAACGCCCGAGCGCTTCTCGAAGTCGTCGCGTTCTTCCCACAAGGTGTTGATGAGAACAACCTTGATTGGTTGTTCCCCACCATCTCGAACAGAACTGATATCTTTGACGAGTTCTGCACTCTCTCCTTGATGTATCGAAGCAATGGATTCTTCACAGTGCTTGTACCACTCCGAAACTATCTCTCCCCCAAGGATCCCAATTCATCCCCCCTCCTCTGCACGACCAAAGAGCGTTACTTTACCCGGTTGTCGGTCGATCTCGATCCACGCAGGCCTGGCTTTGAGGAAGCACGATGGATCACATCAGAGGATGTGAATGTCGAGCACTTGCTTGATGTCTTCGCATCCACTGATGTGCACTCGGGCGGTGTTTGGGACGCCTGTTGTCATTTCATGGGGCATCTCCGATGGCACAAACCACGGCCAACCATACTGGGGCGAAAGATAGAAGGCCTCCCGGATGACCATCCCTCCAAGTCACGGTGTTTGTTTGAACTCTCACGGTTGTTTCACTCGATTGGACACCTCGTAGAGTCCAAACGGTACCTTTCCCACGCATTCGAGCTCTGCGGAGAGCAGGGGGATGACCTCCAAGTTGCTCAAGTTTTGGGGCGTCTACCTCGTGAAAATGACAACATAGTAGACTACCATCGGAAAGGACGGGCTGCCGAGCTTCTGTCTTCAGGCATCGGGGGCGGGACTCTACTTAAGCGCTAATTTCTATAAAGTTTTGGGACAATATCAATTGACTTTGACAACGCCCTGGGGTTAGATGGCGATTTAGGAAGCGTTTATTACGAGTGCCAGTCGTTTCTATAAGTAAGAAGAAAAGGTTGTGCGATGATTATGATAATCCGAGCCGACGCTAACCACTGCCAATGTCTCCGGCCCTGGAGGAGATCGCGGCGCCCAGCAAAGTGCCTCGTATCACCCACGTTGTCTGCAGTCTGGCACGATCCATGACACATGGTCGGACAGGTTGGTTGTACCGGTCTAATGCCTTAGAGGCCCATTCTGGAGTCGCATCCTGCTCTTTCCCGTTATTGGCGGGGCTTCTCCCCGCATTGGGCATTTGTGCGTGCACCGGGTTACCGGTACCTCTCGCGTCGATGGCGGTGGGGAATCGATCTAGCTTCGATGACGTGCGTTACGACAATGTCCAGAAATACCAGGACAGCACTCAACATATCGGAATTTCATTCTGGGCACCATTAGCGAGAGACAGGCTGAAAACACAGGGTGTATTGCTGACAAAAGGGCTCGAACCTGGGCGATCGCCGCAGATCATCCGACAGCTTAAAATCCATCAGCCTGTCTCCGGTTCATCAGGTGGCTCTGTTTACTGCCGCGACGAAGTGGTCGCTCATCTTCATCGGGATCAGGGTTCTTTCCCACAGCCTACGCGCCACACTGTTTTCTGGCGGTCACTCCCGAGTGTTTCGATCGTGGATACGAAGTCCCTGGGCGACCAAAGGACGGGACGACGCTCTTTCCTCGTTGAAGAATCTTTAGGAGGGTATCCCCGGTATCGCGCCGGTCAACTAACTCGCATTTGGCTCCGTCACTGTCTCCTCACAGTGGTTAGGGTCCATCCCCTCCCCTGAGAATCGGACGCTCAGAGTTTACATAAACCCAGGACTCGGCGGTTAAATGGGAGGGCTATGTCAAGCTCAGGTTACTTATCCTGCCCTGATATCTGTAGAGCGCTTGATCGGGGAACGAATGGAAAGAAACTGAGCAAAGTCTGTCAAACCGCGTGCAAGGCGATAAACCAGTTGACGACGTAGGTGAAACCATCGGCGGTATGCATTTTGAGTTACTCGCTTACCGTATTTTTGATCACAGGACCGCTGCAGGAGAGTGGTCAAACAAAGGGGGCAGAGTCTCCCAATTTCTCAACGGAAGGACGATAGGGGCGATTACCGCTTGGAGGTCAGACTTCAATAGGATACTGTAACTTCGTACGTTTATTTGGCTCCCAGCTCTTGGCTCGAGGAACATCAGGAAAATCTCGCGGACTTATGAGCGCCCGTCTTTTCTCACCGGTTTCCCCTGCCAAATTTGGGCGCTTATGGCCATTTCACCTCCGTGAAGTGGCCACTTGGCTTCTGGAAGTGTACTTCTGTGCACTTCCCGTCACTTATCGCACTTCTGACACTTTGAAAGTGATCGAAGTATTCCCTGATGAACGGAGTGATAGCCCCGAAGGTCGCCTCCACAGAAGCCCGGGTTACCCCTGATCGAAGCTTTCCACCAGCGAGAGTCGCCAACGACGATTTAGACTCGCAGGTGACCTTCGTCACGAATCCTCCCCATTGTTAATCCCTTGTTCCAGACGGGATACGTTCTCATTTCTTTTAGGAGAAACTTCATTACCTCCGTGAAGTAATGAATCCGGAGGACGCTGTGGTCGCCATGCATAAGCAGTGTGGCCCCGAATGGTTCACGTTCGAGTGAGTTTATGGCAAGGATTCCGCACGAATGACCATCTTCCTATTTTTCAATCGTGAACGTCTGGCCCTTATCCCCGAAACTAACCTGGAATATAGCCTTCAGCAAATTTTCCACGCCGGAATAGATCGATTTCAGGTCTTGTCTCCCGACAGAATATTCGAGAATCACCTTCGGCATGGAGAATCTAGTGAGTTGATACCTCAATTACGAAAATTCACCATAATAGATCATTCACTCCCTCAGATTATTGGATAACAAAATCCAGCGACCGGAGATGGAACCCCCAACGTGAGCAGGGAACAGAGGGCATTCTTGATGGGCACTCAGATTAATCTTGTTAGCGTACATCCTGAGTCCTCGATCTTCTCACAGATTTGTCGCAGTTTCACCTCGCCTTCGCGATAGCAGAGAGCCGAGGTCCTGGTTTGCGTTGGATGGTTATGTATTTTTCTAGTAATTAGTAGCCTGCTACCGTACGGTTCTGGTATCTACACGACACGGAGCACAGTGCTTGCATTCCTTTTTAGCACATTTGACGCTCGGGTTTACATGCATCATACTGCGGTGATTTTCCTTCGGCGCAGGACTAATCTATGCCACAGCAGGGGGGAGGGGGCGCCAAAACGTTCGGGCATCCGGGCTGACATAGGTACACACCCTATATAATCCGCGGGATCCGTTCGGACTAAAAGGCGCCCAACTTGATTGGAAGCAAGGAGTACGTGGCCAGGCATGCTTGGTCGCTGACCGGGACCGTCCCTGCGATCGAGGTTCCTCGACAAACTCGACGATACCACCCTCCCTCCTGCATCACCCCCCCTGAACTTAACGCCAGATTTCAGTCACGTCGATTTCACCAACTCGCTATATGGATTCACTTCCCCAGGAGCTTATCAACGCAATCATCGACAACATCTCAAGTCCCAGTCTCCGCTCCTCCTCCCTCGTTGCCCGACGATGGCGCCACAGAAGCCAACAACGCGCGTTCAAGTGCATCGTGATCGAGTCCGAACACGAAGCACACCTTTGGTGCAAAAACATCTCACAGGAATCGGATGGCATTTCATCCTTTGTCCACTTCGCTCACTTCATCAGCATTCCCTGGTGGAATGAGCCTGCGCTTTTCGGCCGCGTGCTCAAGGGTCTCACTTCGTTGACATCACTATGGGTGTTCGATACCGGGATCCCTGACGAGCTGCAGGATTGCATTTCACGCGGAGAGCTCGGGAAGGAAATCACCACTCTCGGGTTTCTCTTCCCGCTGTGCACCCACGCAACAATGATGTCACTCGTCCTCTCGCTCCCCAACCTGAAGAAGTTGGTTGTCCAGGGTAACGGGCTCACGTCAGAAGAGCTACTTCCGATGCATACCGCTACACCATGCGGGGGACCACTAGACAGGTTGCAATTGCGCGGAGACGTGAACGGGGTTGGAGAAACTCTGGTTAAATATCAATTCATGTCTCGCCGCCTTATTTTGGATCTATCCATCCCATGCGCAGAACAGCTCATCGTGCTTTCTGCAGAGACAGTGGTGGAACTACAACTCTACGGTGTGTGGTTCCTGTGGATTTTCAGACAGCAGACACGATAGTGACCGATTTTTCCAGACACTGCAACTGAAGATACACCCCCACCTATCCATATACCGTCCTTGCCAGCCCTTGCCACTCTGGATGTCGAACTTTGTGCGGGTGGCCCCTCACCTCACCTTACAAGCCTCCTGTGTTCCATTTCCTCCGCCCCAGTGTTAACATCTATCACCGTTGGATCCGACGAGTGGTCCGACCCTGAACATCCTGTCTCAAGTCTATGGGTTGAAATGGATCAATGGTTGACGCGTACGGCTGAGCATGCTGGGGTTGATGGGAGTTTACGGGTAACACTGAAGCGGTGGCCTGAAGGAAAATCGGCCAGGAAAGAGTTCTTGCGTAGGTTCAGGGAGGCAGGAGGCAAACTCATGGGTCCACGGTGGCACCGCGGCAACGTCCGATTCCTCACCCCGGGGGACGCCCCGTCCCCTCTTCATGACCTCCCTGCTACCCCCCAGAGCGTTCATCTCGACGTTGCACCCCCGCCGCACTCTCTTCATGACCTCCTTGCCAACCCCCAGGACGTCCGTCCCGACGTTGCACTCTCACCGCCCTCTCTTCATGACCTCCTTGCCAGCCCCCAGGGCAGTCGTCTTGACGTTGCATTCCCACCGCACCCAGACCGGCTCCGTATCCACCAGTCCCACCTCTCTATGGCTGCTACCCACCCGCCAGTCGAGCTCATGAAGATCGTTGTAGCCGGGCTGCCTTGGGCATTCACCGTTGAGCCTACCGCCACATCCTCCCCGTTCGTCACCGTCCTGGATGTCCTGCACACGTTGTACACCGGCCTCCACAAACCCATTAAGCAGGCCGAATTCGTCGCCGTCTCCAAATCTTACAGGGACTCAATATCCGTGGGTTGGTACAACCGTTTGGACAAGATCTCTTCCCCTTCTGACATGAAGGCGGAGAGAGCACGCGGAGTCCGGCGCATTGATTACTTGTTGGGAAAGACTTGCATTAAGCGGTTGAGGTATCTCAACATTTCTGGTCAGGGCGTGGTCACCTGGCTAGTCGACTTTGGTACATAAAGTCGAACAGCCCCGCTCCATTATCCAACGGCCAAGGAATTTTGAAGTCTCGTCTAGATTCATTATATTATATCTATCAGGTTTCACTACCATCATGCCTCTCCACCCCGGTAGTTTGCCTGCGCTCTAAGCCGCTGCAATAGCGCTCTCAGCTTCTTGGTTGTGTCATGCAGCACAGAGCCCTAATCGCGTTGACATTTGGTGACGCCCTTTTCTTTGTTCCTTATCGCCACAAACCCAGTCTGATACCAATTATAGGGAACCTGATCCTATCTATAGCTACAGGCGGGTTAGAATAGGCGATGTCGGCTACATTCGCTGGGGGAGATGCAGGCAGAAGCAGCGATGCGAATCAACGAAAACCTTGGCGATACTACGGGACAAGCACAAACCTGGTGCCAGCTCGCTTGACTGCTACACGGTGACAAACAACTCGACGAGGCAGAAGCAACTGGATCCCGAGCGATCGATCTCCTCTCAGACCAAGGCGGCCAGTTTTTGGCCTGCCAATATCATCGAGCCAAAGGCAAGACAGAAGGCTGTTCATCATTTCGAGGTAACACTCGAAGTCGCATCCTCTTTCAACTGGCACACTGAGCTGTTTTGGATTCATTCGGACCTGGCGAAATTGCATTTCTGCGGAAACAGATTGGCAAATCGAACGGGCCAAATCGCACATGGTCAACGACGTATACCTCCTGGGTTGTGCGATGCAGCTGCAGGCAACACTTTGGTATCGACAACTCAGGCACGAAGAGGCAAGGTCCGAGGCCCTGCGCGCTGCCGATGTTTATGAGAAGCTCGGGGCTGCGTATGATCCGGAGGACTGCAAGAAACTCCTCCGGCGGATTGAACAGAGTATTTTGGGCGGGCCAGCTGGGCTGAAATCCAGCCTAGAGTTCCAAGGGGGTCCTCGGAAGCTCCTGAACCAGTGACGTCTCCCAAACGTGGTGAGTTCCCCGAAACCGCGCCGTTTTTCGGCTTAACTAACCCCTCGTGTTCAACCGGGGAGATAGTGGTATTGAATGATGCTACCGACGACCGACACCCTTACTAGGTTTGCATGCAAGTGCCAAACCCTTCGTCTGGAAGGTTTTATGACTTGTTCTAAAATTGCGCCTCATCGACATCTCCTGCCCCTATCCCCCAACCCACCATTTCTTCCCCATGAACCGAAATGTCCTTCCTACTCATACAGCATTTCCTATTTTTTTACACACTGTCCGCCCGTTTCTGTCTCTGCTGCTGTTTCCGTTCCATGTCAATGTACCCCCAAATACTTCGCGCTATCAGCAGTGGTCTCCGTCGCCGTCAACCAAGCAGGACATGATAGCCCAGGTGGCTGGCTGGAATTTGGTGGTGTTCAGGCCACAGCCGGCATGCGCATTGACCTGAATCAGAGTCGGCGTGACGGAGGCCGCTCACCCTAGGCTAGAGTTTGACTCGAGTTCAAAATCGTCCTGAGGCATATATTAGCGGATGTTGATCGAGATCATTGAGCTCCGTCTCGGGGTCAGGGTCCCACTCATGTTGCCTGTATCCCGGAATGGTGTTCTTTGGATCCGAGCACTCAAAACGATCCATGGCAGGTTGCTTGGACTGGCCTGATGCCCTGGCGGCCCATTTTGGAGCTGTATTCCGCCTTTTCCCATTGTCGGCGGGGCTTCGCTCTGACGAGGCTGAGTGGGATGTTCGCGTCGAAGGATTGTATGGCCACGGTGTCAACCTTGCCATGGGGAGTGTGCGATTTAGAAAGAGAGAGAATAGAGGAAAGAGTGGGGGGGTTATGTGATGTATATATACAGTGCCGGGGAGAAAGGGATCAGAGGAAAATGGACCACTGTCTCCGACCACTGTCCTTTTCCGATTTGTGGGCGCGTTCAGCATCCATGTCCCTCTACTCGAACCACATCAAATGCGATGGAGGTTACTCATCCCGTGGGCCCTACATCTCCGTCGCGCTCACACCAGCGCACTGAATTTGCGGCCTTACCAAGAGCCATGTCTTGAATCTTGCCTAGACGCGCTCAAGGACGTTTCCACGAAGATCGGGGTCTCTCTCCCGACCGGAGCTGGAAAAGTTTTGCCCGGAAACTCCCATGCAACTCGCTCCCTGGTTATCGTCAACAGCGCCGAACTCGCTCGACAGGCGGCGGATCAAACACGGAAACTCTTCCCCCACTGGACAGTAGAAATCAGACAAGGAGCGCGTTACGCTGCCTCTGGGCTCGCTGACGCGTGCGTGACATTTGGTTTCGTCTAACCCTCGGTACTGATACAACGCATTCCCAGTACCGTCGCGACATACCAGACATTGCTCCGGGCTCCGCGATTGCAGAAGTTTGATCCGACGGGGTTGAAGGTTATCATTGTAGATGAGGCACACCACGCCGCTGCACCCTCCTATCGCCATATCCTCTCTCACTTCAACTCGAGTATCAAGAGTCCGCGTACTGCCCAGGGTTCTGAAGACGAAGCACCCAAGCATAGTATACCGATCATCGAATTCTCCGCCACGTTCAGTCGGCACGATGACCTCGCGCTGGGCTCGGTTTTTGGCCGGGTTGTGTACCACCGAGACTTCTTGGGCATGATCAAAGAGCAATAGTAGTATATTTGTTCTGACTCAGGTTCGATTCATACTGACACGGATTAGGGGATAGGTTACATACAATGTGCGGTTTACCTGCTATAAACCTCAAGGAGGTGACCATCAACTCTGTCACTGGGGATTACAATCCCACCAGTCTGGCGAACGTCATCAACACCGAGGTGCTGAACTCGTTGGTTGTACAGACCTGGCTCGACAGATCCGGTGCGTCGGTTTCCCGGCTCGAATGGGCACACCCTCTCATTCTCGCAGCGCAGACAATCGCAAATCCACCCTGGTATTCTGTGTCAACCTTTCTCACGTCAGGGAGCTCACCCAAATGTTCCGTGATGCTGGAATTGACGCGAGATATGTGCACTCCAAGACTCCTGCGGCCGAACGGAGGTTGCTGGTTGAGGATTTCAAGGCGGGGAAGTATCCGGTTCTTGTCAATTGCGGTTCGTTGTCTTTGCCTCCCGTCGGAAGTGCAAACCCGATGTCTTCAAACGGTTCAGCCATCTTAACTGAGGGTGCCGACATCCCGAACATTGATTGCGTTATCGTTGCCCGACCGACACAATCACGGAACGCCATAGCTCAGATGGTTCGTTCTTCGTTTGTTTCCGGGTTAACTCCGATTGACCTCAATCGTAGATTGGGGCAGGATGAAATCTTCCCTGAGACCGGGAGTGGCGGTCGAAAGGGAGGATAAAGTTCAAACTAGTTCCAACTGGGTTGGAAAGAAAGAGCACGTGGCATGACACAAGCTTGGTCGTTGACTATCACTGCGGTCGAGCTTCAGCTCCCTCGACAAGCCCCGAAGGTAGCACCATTCCCTCTGCATCACCCCCTTCCGAACTTGAGGCTGGATTTCAGTCACCTCAATTGCACCGGCTCGCTATGGATTCACTTCCCCAGGAGCTTATCAACGCAATCATCGATAATATCTCAAGTTCCAATCTCCGCACCTCCTCCCTCGTTGCCCGACGATGGCGCCGCAGAAGCCAACAACGCGCATTCAAGTGCATCGTGATCGAGTCCGAATACGAAGCGCACCTTTGGTGCAAAAACGTCTCACAGGAATCGGACGGCACTTCATCCCTCGTCCACTTCGCTCACTTCATTGAAATTCCCCATGGAATGAGCCCGCACTTTTCTGCCGCGTGCTCAAGGGTCTCACTTCGTTGACAGCACTATGGGTGTTCGATACCGGGATCCCTGACGAGCTGCAGGATCGCATTTCATGCGAAGAGCTCGGGAAGGAAATTGCCACCCTCGGGTTTCTCTTTCCGCTGTGCACCCACGCAACAATGATGTCACTCGTCCTCTCGCTCCCCAGCCTGAAGAAGTTGGTTGTCCAGGGTAACGGGCTCACGTCGGAAGAGTCACTTCCGATGCACCTCGTTACGTCGTGCGGTGGACCACTAGACAGATTGCAATTGCGTGGAGACGTCAACGGAGTTGGAGAAACCCTGGTCAAATTTCGATTCATGTCTCGCTGCCCTATTTTCGATCTACCCATCCCATGCGCAGAACAGCTCACCGCACTTTCTGCGGAGACAATGGTGGAACTACAACTCTACGGTGTGTGATTCCTGTGGGTTTTCAGACAACAGACATGATATTGACCGATTTTTCCAGATACTCCAACCGAAGATACACCCCCTCCTGTCCCCATACCATCCTTACCGGCCCTTCCCACTTTGGATTTCGAACTTTGTGTGGGTGGCCCCTCACCCTACCTTACAAGCCTCCTGTGTTCCATTTCCTCCGCCTCGGTGTTAACATCTATCACTATTGGATCTGACGAGTGGTCCGACCCTGAACACCCTGCCTCAAGTCTATGGGTTGAAGTGGATGAATGGTTGATGCGTATGGTCAAGCACGCTGGGGCTGAAGGGGATTTTCGGGTGACACTGAAGGGAAGGTAAATCTGCTTGGACAGTATTCTTGCATAGGTTCAGGGAGGCTGGAGGCAAACTCACGGGTCCTCTGTGGTGGTGATCGATCTTCTCTTTCAAAAGTCGGGAGTTTTGTCTTTGACACTTTTGAACTAAAATGATAACGGGATCCAAGCATTGTGAATCTACTGATAAGCCAGGGTTATTGTGGCCACGGCCGTCCAGCGCCGAACCACATCAAATGCGATGGAGGCTCAAGCTCATCCTGAGCCTTTGGGATCGCTTCGTCTTTCAGTTGGCACGATCACTGGAACCATTACTCCCTGACAGAGCTCGAGCGTTAATTTTCGGCAGGGCAGGTCTGGCAAAGCGCACACGCATGTTGAACGCGCCAAGTTGCACACGATCAATAACCGTGCCTTTTGGGTCGTGCAATGGGGCTGCAGATTCGGAGGCGTCCTCCCTCCTGTGCCCTCCCCTTCTAAAATACATCCCTCTCACCTCTGAATCCGAGGCTGGATTCCAGCCTAGGGCTGCAGGTCATGTTTTGGTATAAGTAACGCAGGATTGCAACGGCGGAGTCAGGGTTATGCGCGCTATCGATCTTTATTGGAAGCTCGGGGCTACCAAAGCATCCGTGGCGTAGCAAAATGCTGCTCCGGTGGATCAAAAGAGGATGGTAATTTTCTCAAAACCGTGCCAGTTCCTACACGCATTAACTCTCAATTTTTAGCTCGAGGAACGGAGTAATAGCCCTGAAGATCGCCTTTACTCCTCCACTATAGTATCCTGCCACATGCCTAACCCTTCGGGCCCACTTGGCCACCCATTTCTCGTCGTTTTCGCCATCCTCATGTTCCCTAGTCGTTCTAACGACATGTACATTACCTCTCACACTACTTTATTTGTTATTCGCACACCGTCCCACATTCATTGTGGCGTTCGCAGTCCTCGCAGGCTTGATCTTATCGGGAATATAGAACTTCAGCGTTGTGATGATGGGGGCAACTGGTCTGTCCGGGTTCCCGGGCGCGTCAATACCTTGTCCGCCACCGTCCACGAGCTTTGTGTACATCGCAAAGCCCCTCACTGCACAGTGTTATCAACTGCTCGTCGGAGGGTTCGTGTGATCTCATGGTTAGCCCCGTGCTAATTCACGTCAAACCTCTCTGCCTCGAAGGCAGTGGTGGATAGTCGGTAATTGGCTTATGAACTGAGGATGGATGACTTTGCGACCCAGAGCCGAAGGGGAGAGTGTCTGAGGTTGGAGACGGTTCGCTGCCAACCTGCCAAAGTGGCACGTGCTAAGCCCACGACGGAGAGACAGAAAACGTTCGTCGAGTCTCGTTGGAAGAAGGCGCCGAAATACGCTCAGGACGAGATGACACAGGACGTCGTGCACAGTTGGCTGAATGGAAGCGAGGCACACACCGTACCTATGATGATCTTCAGCCCAAGCGCTCCAATAGCATGGGGGCGTTTGTGCGGTCTGCTGGGCAAGCGCTCGCCACCCGCCTCCATCAAGATTCGGTGTCTGGATTTTTTCCTTGTCCCCCACGCCGAGTCTCGGCCATGGCTGAAATTGAAGTCTCAACGAAAGAAATAGCCGGCATCGCTCTCCCCTGGTCAAATATGGCAACCGAGACAACAGGTCTCGCGAAGGCGGCATTGTACCTCGGCCAATGTCTCCCGACCCGTTAACTGGCCGGGCGGGACGGTATATCAATACGGAGTCCCCTGACCAACATGGCCGACCGTATCGAGCTCGGACTGTCATGTACCGATGTATTGGAGTGATTGGGTTGGGATGAACAAAGGTCGATTGGATGAGTTCGGTCGGTCCGAGTGGGTGGAACCGACTGGACGTATTGTATGCTTGATTATCGAAGGCTTTCTCGGTTCACCCAATTTTGCGGCTCGAAGGGCCCTGTCTGGGTTCTGCCGTCGCGTTTCAAACCCCGCGAGTCAAGGATCAGCCAACTACTGCTAACTGACTGAGGATACAGGCAATCTCCGTACAACGTTAACACGGCCCTGATAGTATAACCCTGGCGCGTATACACCGTGAGGTACTGATCAGATAACGATTTGAGCAGGCTGGCATTCAGATATCCCGCCCAAACCGATGCATTCAACGTGATCACAGAGTAAGGCCAAGGCGGCTTGACACATTCAATTGTTTATGATAGCGTGTCAGGGGTCCGCTAGGTGGCCTAGTCCCAGGACTCCCTGTATATTTTGTACGATTCCGGGACCCAGGGGAAACTCAAAGCGGTCTTCCCATGTTTTCCCCTCCCTCACCCTGGAAGGTTTACAGAGAGTACGTTTGTCCCCTATGCCCACGCCTTCGTTTTCTGATCCAGCACAGAGCCCTGACCCCGTTGAAATTCGGTGATGCCCTCTGGTCGATTTTTTTTCCCCATCGCCACGAGCCCAATCTGATACCAGTTGTAGGGAGCCCAGTCCTATCTATAGCTACAGGCGGGTCAGGCTAGGCGATGTCGGTTACATTTGTGAGGGAAGTTTCCATCTTCTATTCTCTGCAGGGATTCCGTTAGGATCGAGGGTGCCTGGCACCGACGTTCCTCTCACCTTCGAACCTTTGGATATTGGTCCAGTCATATCAGGCGGAGTCCGTCCCCCAGGCTATCTACGCACGGATACGGTTCGACAGATTGGGGTGGACGTTGGCGGTTCGGTTGCCGTTCCTCTGTGCGTGCAGAAATGTCTGGGTCTGGCCGGAAATCATCGTGACTAACGAATATACTAGTGCGGTGGAGCCCGGCGCAAGGATCGCCTTTGAGCTCACCAGCAAGCAAGGTGCTGCCCTGATTACTAAATATCCAACCTACCGGGAACGTGTCGAAAGGGGTCTCAGATTCGAGAATTACATCAAAAGACACTACGCATCCTGGGTTGAGTTTGCGCTGGAACAAGAACATCCGGAGGATGTGAAGCCCATTCTCGTGACTGGAGTTAGTTTGACCCGGGAATTCGCGACGGTCGCGTACTCCGACAACAGAACTCGGATGGAGTGCGAGTTCTCGGCCACACTTCCTGCTGTCGCCTCTGCTTCAGTAGCTGTGTGGGGGTCATGGAACACTCCGGGATTGGTGCACACGAACTGCGGGCCGGACCTTACCCAGCAAAGCCCCGGGTCTAGCGAGAGCTCCGCTCCTGAGTCTAAGATCCCGGACGAGTATACCCAATGCGTTTTTATTCGTTATTACACAATTCGCAAGAGGTTTTTCATCCCCACTATCCTCAAGGCCGGTGCTGGGCCACACCAACTTCCGAAGAGGGACCACGGGGATGACGACTTGGGCGAAGAGGGACTCCAGGTTTTGTCCGTTGATGATTCAACGGAAGTCGATTACCCAGAGACCTGTTCTCCTGGCAAGGTATTTGATGAAGTGATCCACAATGTACCTACGGTTGGTCTAAACAATAATTGCGCCTATAACCGCTCACGGGCTGGGTCAAGGATGATCGCGATAGCTTTGATGTTGTTGCGGAATTTATATTCCAGGTTAGACCCCCCTCCTCTCGGAAACAGTTCGTGTGAATTCACACGCTTCACAGAGATCCGACGCGAAATCCGTGTTACTACATCACGATGATATTCAAGACTTTCTCCAAGTACTGTGTTCGCATATTTGTCCCGACCCCTTGCTCACACTAGTTCAGGGAGACGAAGAAGAGTTGATATGGCTGCTTGCTGAGTCTGGAGTGATCGAACGGGTTCAGGTCGACGAAAACGGAGGTAGGTCGCGCTCGCGCATAGCCAATTCCCACGTTTTGACATTTTATAGTTGGACATCTCAGCCCTACAGAAACTGGGTCCTCGACACCACAACGGCCTATGGAGCGGGAGGATGCTATCTCAGCATTGAATGAGGCCATCAAAGCCTTGGATCTCGCGAAGGACGTCTCCAGTATTGCACCGGCCAATGCAGTTTTTGACTCCGTCAATGTTATCCTCGCAACGATCAGAGTGGGTTTCCTTCCGGTTTTTGTTGACCGGTTGTAGACTGAAATGCACCTAGGACAAATTAATCAAATGGGCAGAATACGTCGAACTTGGGCTGGCCTGCGCTGATGTCTGTACCGTCCTTGGCCGTGGACTGAACGGGAAGAGGTTGGAAGATCTCGATAGCTCCACGCGCGAGGCAATCAACCAGCTGATGACGTGAGTTGCATCAGACACGCGCACTTTAGATACCTCATTAACGATGCTCTCCACCTGAACTCAGAGTTGTGACAAAGATCGAAAGGAATATGATCGGGCAGGAGGGACGGAGCGCAGTTTCTCAACTTCTGCATGCGGAGGGCGACAGGGAAAAGATTACCGCCTGGAGGTTGGACCTCGACAAGATTCTTCAGGACTTTGGCGTACGTTCTGTTACATGAGTAGTGGTCGTTGCTAACTTCCCGCTCTTAGAAGGTGCTTCCAAAAAACAGAGATGCAGCCGTTTCTGGCGTCAGCCATGATGTCGCGGACACCCACACCATCGTTTCCGACGTGCAGGATGATGTTGTGAACATCCCCGCCGTTGTTTCCGACAGCCACCGTGCCGCGGTGAAAAATCCCAAGGACACTCACGGTCAGAATCAATTTGTAAGTACCATTCGTACCCTACCTGTCCTCGAGCAATCATTCATCCCTGCCTAGACCCATGCCAGGTCAGCAATCTCGGCGAGAAATAAAACTTATGTCTAACCTTTGTATCCAGTGCACCCGGAGATTCACTGGCTCCCTTGCCGAGCACGGTTTCCGACATTCGTCGGGACGTCCTTGCCACCTGTGTCTCCATTTCTGATGTGTTCCACGATTTTACGAGGTCAACAATCTGAGATACCAATAGATCCATTATCTTATGTTTGCTTCTAGGACATTTGGTGAATCACCTCCCCCGCCGCCGAGGGCCTGTTTCGGACGTGACGAATTGATCGAGGAGATTGTCGGTCTGGCCGAAAACCTCACACCCATCGCTCTCATTGGTGTCGGCGGGATCGGCAAGACATCCATTGCGCTGACCGCCCTCCATCACAATCGCATCAGACGACGATTCGGTGACAACCGCCGGTTCATTCGCTGTGACGGATTCCCCGCATCATGCGCTCATTTCTTGAGGCGGTTATCCGAGGTCATCGGTGCGGGTATCGAGAACCCTGAGGATTTTGCCAGCCTCCGCCCATTCTTATCCTTGCGGGAGGTCTTCCTGGTCCTCGATAATGTGGAGTCAATACTTGATCCTCAAGGGATGGACGCCCAGGAGATCTACGCCGCGGTGGAAGAGTTGAGTCAGCTCAACAAAGTCTGCCTTTGTATCACCTCATCAATTTCCACCATCCCCCCCGACTGCGAGACTCTCACTATACCGACCTTGACGATTGAGGCTGCACGTGACACCTTCAATCGGATATACATGCACGGCGAACGGTCCGATCAGGTCGACAATATCTTGGACCAACTTGATTTTCACCCGCTCTCCATCACTCTCCTCGCGACAGTGGCGCGTTACCACAACTGGGACGTAAACCGGCTGACCAGAGAGTGGGGGCAGCAAAGGGCGGGCGTGCTGCAGACCGACCATAACAAGAGCCTTGCGGCAACGATCGAACTTCCGCTCGCCTCCCCCGTGTTTCGGGAGCTTGGTCCTGATGCCCGAGCACTTCTGGAAATCATTGCGTTCTTCCCGCAAGGCATCTACGAGAGCAACAGTGATTGGTTGTTTCCCCTCATCCCGAACACAGCCAATATCCTCGACAAATTTTGTGTCCTTTCCTTGACACACCGGAGCAATGGATTCATCACGATGCTCGCACCGCTCCGAGACTACCTTTCTCCCGAGGATCCAAGGTCATCCACACTCCTCCGTGCAACCAAGGAAGTCTACTTCTCCCGGATATCAGTCAATATCGATCCGGACGATCCCAACTTTGGAGACACACAATGGATCACGACGGAGGATGTAAATGTCGAGCACCTGCTCGAGATCTTTACAACAATTGATCCGAACTCAGATAGTGTCTGGGTTGCTTGTTGTAACTTCATAAAGTACCTCCATTGGCACAAACCACGGCCGACCGCGCTGGTGTCAAAGATAGAAGGCTTCCCAGATGATCATCCCTCCGAGCAAAAATGCTTGTCTGAGTTCATGCAGTTGTTTCGCTTGATTGGGCACCTTCCGGAGTCCAGGTGGCTCCTTTTCCGTATGTTGGAGCTTTATGGAGAGCAGGGGGATGACCTTCAAGTCACTCGAGTGTTGGAGCGCCTGTCTCGTGGAGGCCGCAGGCTGGAGGTGTCAGGGAAACGTCAGCAGGGTTTAACTAAGTGCTAATTTTTGTAGATGGGGAATGATAGGGAGATTATTATCGCTTGGGAGTTATGCTTCAATAGGATGCTTCGTATGTTTAGCATGCGCTCAGTCGTTCGACTCGTTTCCACCCGATCAATGTCTTCATCGCGATTGACGTAGGCTCCGGTTAGGCTGGAGTCCAGCCTCAAGTTCAGAGGCGGGGAGGGCGTATTTGGAGGAGGGAAGGTACAGGGGGCTCCGGTAATGTCTGGAGTGTTCCGCGGGGCGCTTCTGTCGGTACAAAAAGCAGCCTATCGTTCTGCGACCAAAGATCGAACGGCCCCTAGATGACCATCTCTCAAAGTCACGATGTTTGGTCCAGCTCTTACTGTCTCTATCGGAAATTCCGCAAAGGGGAAACTGCTCCTTATTCAAACCCTGAAGCTACAGAGAGGGTAGGATAATGATCTTCTGCATGCCCGTCGGACATTGGGGTTCCTGACCGATGCAAACGGGTGATTAGGCCACTTCACGGAAGGGGTGTGGCAGACGAAGGAAGCGCTGAAATGTTCCGAGCGACTCGGTGACACATCGGAACAAGCAGCTATTTTGCTCCGCTGCATCCAGATCCCTCGATCTCCTCCCGGAAATAGGCATTTCGGGTGTGCCAACGTCGTGGTGTCCTTGAAATTATCTATCGCTCGAGGGGCGAGGCAGGGAAGGTCACCGAACGTTTGGAGTCAAGGCGCACGCGCTTAGAAGCTGCACGCGAGCCAGTCAATTCGGACCTGGACGTCTGGACCCTCTGGGTCGTGCGATGGAGTTGCACGCCATATTTTGGTACGGAGAATACAGGATTAAAGCGGCAGAGTCAGAGGCTTTGTGCGCGACCAATCTTTATAGGAAGCTCGGGGCTACTGAAGTATCCGTAGCGCAGCAAAACGCTCCTCCGGTAGACCGAAGAATGGATGGATATCAACCCAGTAACCGCCAATAAACCTGACTTTGATGATACTTTTCTCGAGATCGTGCTAGTTCCTACACACATTAACTCTCAACGTTTCAAATTTCAACTTTCAGCTCGAGGAAAGGGATGATAGCTCTGAAGATCGCCTTGGCTTTTCCGGTAGTACCATTCCACAAGTCCAATCCCTCCGAGGGCCTCGTTGTGACTGGCCACCCCATTCCTCGTCGTTTTGGTTATCCCCACGTTCCCTAGTTATTCCAAGGATATCGCCCCTCATATTGCCTGATTCGTTACTCGCATAGCGTTGCGCAATTGTTGTGACACTCGCAGCCCTCGCCCAATTTTATCGAGAACGTGGAGCTCCTGCTTCAGCGCTGCGGTGATGGGGGCGGTCAATTATAATACCTGGCCTACCGCTGCCACCGGCTTGGGGCCACGGGGTTATGCATCTCAATACACGGCACGCTTGCAGGCCAATTGCCGATTATCTACCACTGCTTTTGAAGCAGAGAGGTTCGACGTGAATGAGCGTAGGGTTAGCCATGGGGTCACACAAACCCTCCGACGGGTAGTTAATAACGCCGGTGCAGTGAGTTGTGTTGTGATGCACACAGAGCCGAAGAGAGCTGAGAGGAAAATGAATAACAACCGTCCTCTTCGTGAGTGGTTTGCGTAGAGGGCCAACAGGGGATCCAAGCATCGTGCATCCACTGGTAAGCCAGGATTAGTATGGCCGCCGCCGTCCAGCGTTCATGCCCCTTTACCCGGACCACATCAAATGCGATGGAGGCTACTCATCCCGAGAGTCCTACATCTCCGTCGCGCTCACACCAACGCGCTGAAGTTGCGGTCCTACCAAGAGTTATGTCTTGAATCCTGCCTAGACGCGCTCAAGGACGGTTCTACGAAGATCGGGGTCTCTCTCCCAACCGGAGCTGGCAAAACAGTAGTTTTCGTGTCTCTCTTGGAACGGCTAAAAGTGTTACCCGGAAACTCCCAAGCAACTCGTTCCCTGGTCATCGTCAACAGTGTCGAACTCGCTCGACAGGCGGCGGATCAAGCACGGAGACTCTTCCCCCACTGGACAGTAGAAATCGAACAAGGAGCGCGTTACACTGCCTCTGGGCTCGCTGACGTGTGCGTGCCATTTGATTTCGTCTAACCCTCGGTACTGATACAATGCGTTCCAGCACCGTCGCGACATACCAGACATTGCTCCGGGCTCCGCGGTTGCAGAAGTTTGATCCGACGGGGTTGAAGGTTATCATTGTGGATGAGGCACACCACGCCGCTGCACCCTCCTATCGCCATATCCTCTCTCACTTCAACTCGAGTATCAAGAGTCCGCGTACTGTCAAAGGCTCTGAAGACGAAGTTTCGAATTTGGCGGCCACTCCTCCTAAGCATAGTATACCGATCATCGGATTCTCCGCCACGTTCAGTCGGCACGATGGCCTCGCGCTGGGCTCGGTTTTTGACCGGATCGTGTACCACCGAGACTTTTTGGACATGATCAAAGAGCAATGGTAGTATATATGTTCTGACTCAGGTTTGATTCATACTGACACGGATTCCGGTGTAGGTTATGCAATGTGCGGTTTACCTGCGTCAAGGCAGATATAAACCTCAAGGAGGTGACCATCAACTCTGCCACTGGGGATTACAATCCCACCAGTCTGGCGAACGTCATCAACACCGAGGTGCTGAACTCGTTGGTTGTACAGACCTGGCTCGACAGATCCGGTGCGTCGGTTTCCCGGCTCGAATGGGCACACCCTCTCATTCTCGCAGCGCAGACAATCGCAAATCCACCCTGGTATTCTGTGTCAACCTTTCCCACGTCAGGGAGCTCACCCAAACGTTTCGTGATGCTGGAATTGACGCGAGATATGTGCACTCCAAGACTCGTGCGGCCGAACGGAGGTTGCTGGTTGAGGATTTCAAGGCGGGGAAGTATCCGGTTCTTGTCAATTGCGGTTCGTTGTCTTTCCTCTCGTCGCAAGCGCGAATCTAATGTCTTCAAACGGTTCAGCCATCTTAACCGAGGGCGCCGACATCCCGAACATCGACTGCGTTATCGTTGCCCGACCGACACGATCACGGAACGTCATGGCTCAGATGGTTCGTTCTTCGTTTGTTTCTGGGTTGGCTCCGATTGACCTCGTTCGTAGATTGGACGCGGGATGAGACTCTCCCCTGAGACCGGGAAGGAAGACTGTCAGATCATAGACTTCGTCGACATTGCTGGCCGAACACCCGGCCTCGTGTCTACTCCGATTCTTTTCGGCCTCGATCCATCCGAAATAGTTGACGGTAATACCCACTCATTTTTCCCCGCTGCGGAAGGCTCTGATTCCCGGATAGATGAATCTTTAGAATCTCTGGAGGAGCGAGCAGAAGAACGAAAAAAGGAAGCCGACATGGGATTTGCAGCCGAGGA
>Ga0307515_10008690_pt1 | contig 19752 bp, 13 predicted proteins | sample 17_EM_MG_FD_194513 | JGI IMG/M metagenome (GOLD analysis project Ga0307515, IMG submission 194513) | Populus trichocarpa ectomycorrhiza microbial communities from riparian zone in the Pacific Northwest, United States - 17_EM | ecosystem: Host-associated > Plants > Roots > Unclassified | place... | reverse complement strand
TGTTACGACTATAGGGTTCTATCTTAAAATTATTGACATGATATTTTCATGTTAGAAACAATCATCTACCTACATCTTTAGGTATATAAAAAATAAAAAAAACAACCATCTCCATACTCCTGTAGGTGTATAAAAGATCTCTCAAAGGTCTAAAATATTTCCATCTTATTTATGATGTGTAAGAGATTTTTATTTCTCATAAACATTATCTAGAAAAAAATAACTCTCAAACCCTTATATTCCATCAAAACAACAAAGTTCAAGGAGTATAAATACCCTCTAAGTTATCTAACAGAAGGTTCACTTTTTTCTACTCTCCAAACTTATACATCTTAGTTCTTAGAGCATTACTTATATAAAAAGAAGAACAAACACTCTTGTTTTTAAAATTTAAAACTTTTTATTTCATTCATTACTATTTTCACATTTTCATTTAAAATTATTAACTTTATCATTGGAAAATCTTTTACCATCAATTTCACACTTCTTGGGCCAAACTTCATGGGCCAAGGAGAAGGAAGTATTTATATAAACATTTGATTAACCACTATACTATTCAAGTATCAAATAATCTCATTTTGGAGTATATTGTATTTTGGGATATCATTAGATTTCATCCTAAAATAAGAGACTATAGTTACGATAGGCAACTGTTTTATAAAATTCTCAAACCATATATAAAATAGATCAACCTGATTATTCCGGTGTGTTCAATCTAATCATTAAATCTAATATCCATATATGAGAAAGCTATATTAGCTAACCTTTCATGGATAATGTCAGGGACAACTGGCTTCTCTGAATTCTATGTACTTGCAATAAACGGATTTTGACAGGCATGAAACAGCAGCGAAACTAATAGTTGAACTGTTGTTTGATCATTTGTGTTAGATGCTAATGTAGCACGGCATAAGCTTTTGTTTCTAAACAGCCAACATGCATACTTAAGCCTGTCTTCCACAACAATCACGATTTTCACTAAGGGATGGAGAAGCCGGGCTCTAAATGACCTAATAATAATGGAAGTAATTGTGCTTTTTTTCGTTAAATTTGCAAACCTATCTATCAGATTATCCAGAAGTGTAATGCTTCTAGTAAAAAAAAAAAGGTTTAATTTCTCAACACTAGAAGGCTTCCTATGTGGTCCAGCTCAAACCAAAATCACCAAAATAGGAGATATAAATCTACTTCAAATGTGTACCAATGGTTTCTTCTTATCCTGGCTCCGTTTCAGAAAAGTTACATCTCCATGTTCTAAGGCTCAGAAAGCGATCTGCAAAAACTAAATTTAATGCCTGATACAGCAATGTCCAGCATCCCGTCATTCTCCTTTTGTTTTCTCAACCTCCCAAATGTCCATGACATTGTCTTAACTCTCAGTTCACCTATCAAAACTTTATCCACTGATCAGTTTGTTCAAATCCATACTAGAGCCATCCAAGTTTCCAAAAGTTCAAATGACGTCAAATGTAATGATTAATAGCATATTTAGCACTGCCCAGGAGAGATGTGAATATCTAGCCAGATTGAAAAAATTCCTTTTTTTTTTTTTTATAACCCGGGATGTCCGGACCAGCTTACGCGCACCGCGATTTTTAAATGAGCCACTTGACACAGAGCAAACATACCCACATACAAATAATAGGTGCACACAGTACATGCATACTATGTACGTGACACATGCTGTGCAAATATAATATACAACTGTGAGATGAAAAATTGTTTTACATCTAAAACTACTTAAGAGATGGGGAAAAATTACCCTCAGGTCGCCTTCTTTGAGAGAAGCTCTCCCATGTTCTGTGAATGAGATTGATTGAGAGAACGGACAATGAAAATAGGAGACTGCAAAGGCCCACCATTCTCACTGAAATGCGGTGCCCCGCTAAACCAAGAGACCGAGGTATTTTCTTTACAGTTGATAATGACCTTGCCTTTTTTGGAGGACATGAAGGCCATGTTACTGTGGCCCCCTAGCTCTCCTGTAAAGACAACATGGTAAGGTCTTTTATCATCATTTCAACTACTGCAAACGGCTAGTTTACCAAGCAGACTATGTCTCAACTGTAACTACCTTGTGCCCACTCGGGATCTTTTATGAACAAACCCAAATTTCATAAATTTCTTTATTAGTTACATTAGTTTTCTCTAATAGCTATTGCCAGAAATTTGGCAAGACCTGCAATCACGATAATAAAAGAAATAACAATATGAGATGGGATTGTTCATCTCCACATCCACATGTTATTGGCATCTGATAGCAAGAAAAATAAGAATCAAATAACATTACAGAGTTTATGCCATCAGGATGTGAAAATGGGAAAACAATCAACCCTGATATGATGGATTGAAAGGAAATGCTTAAAATGAAATGTCCTGAAAATGCAATTATAAACTTCAATGATCATGTCAAGGTGCATGCTCAACATGGTTCTGCAGTATAAATTTATCTAAAATAATGAATCTGGTTCATAAAAACAACAGTCGAAAAATGTTATGTTGTTGTCTTTGTCCATGTTCTATACAGTCAGGAAACTGATGGTGATACCATGGCAATGTAAACAAGCAAAACTAATTGCAGTCACATGGGTTGTAAGGAAAGTAGTCAGAAACAAAGGGCCCAAGAACACAGGCTGGCATACCCAACAAAGATTATCACTCAGAAATTGATTGTTGAAAGCTAAGGACTTCAAATATGACATAACCAACTAAAAAGACAATTGAGCAAGCATTAATATTTAGATTAGGCCCTTGACTACACGAAGCCTAGATAGAAATGGACTTATATGAAATTTAGGAGAGGAGAATATTATTTAGCTGGGTCCGCTTCAAGAGAATTGAAAACAATCGTAAGAATTAAGGATAGGGTTGTACCTGGTATGCTAAGCCAAGATGAAATTAACGATGGAATTGAAATCTCCATGAAAAGATATGTAGAACCCATCCAAAAGCCAGAACGGGTGCCCATTTTCATTTATCATGCATAATAAAGCATCGAAAGGACAGATACAAGTACCTGAGAAGAGTCCAGAGCTTTATTAACACATATCATACAATTCATTTGAGAAGAGTTCAAACACAAGAACATTCACTCTGAGAAAATTTGATAATCATTGAAGTTTCACAGCCACATTCAGCTAAGTACCTTGTTGTTGACAGGTAGATGTATTCAGAAATGAAACATCCAAAAGACCTGTGTACTACAAACACAAATCAAACATATGGAGTGCTGCTTAAAAGTAACATCAAGCTGATAATTTCATAACAAAGTAGCAGCAAAACCAGCAATAACTTAACCAGCATGCACTTGCTAACAATGACTCAATATCTGGCAGAGTATAAGAAAAAAAGGAATTTCATATTGTCAAAACCTGAATCCTGGGTCCATGACTAGCAACGCAGGAGCAGTGTCGTAAGGACATCTCACCTATACTAAGTCTCAGAACATACATATCATAAAATAAATTATATAAAAATTCACAACGTTTCGTAAACTTCCAAAATATTTCATCATAAGAATAAAACAAAACAAGAGTTGGTAATACTTATTACATTAAATAAAATCCAAACGTTAAATAAAACAGTGTTATAGTAAAGAGTCTAGGACATTGAATTAAAACAACTAAAAGGAAAGCCTCCCAGAACAAGTAAGGCATACCGACCAAAACTGAAAAAGCAGGAACACTCAACAAAGTCCACCTGCTAACAGAAACTAAGAACCTAAAATAAGATTAAAAATGAGGGGCGAGTTTAATCAACTCATTGAGGGAATAACATTTAACATATATTTTAGATACTAATAGTTTACAAGTTGATATATCTTGATATAAATCTACATACCAAGCATATTAACATAAGATAGTGAAATACATGTTAGAGATCAGATGACACCCGAAGAAGATCACTGTAGGAAGATCAGTCGCTACAGGTTGGTGCCTCTCTCACCAGCTTGCTATACATACCATGTGCTCATAGACTAACTACTTTTCATTAGCATGAAGTTACTGACAAGTATACCGATACCAGGACATAATAGATACTCGCATAATTATTAAAGCAATGTATATCATATCATATCAAATAGAATTTAGTTCAATATAATGCAAGTGTAAATTCAAGAATGGATGACTACTCGAAAAATAAAGCAACATAGATAAATATTCAAGAAATTAACTAGTTGTACACATAATATAATCAACATATATATATTTATTTATATCACATGCATATTAAAGATTATTCCACTCACTTAAAAAATAAAAGCAAAAGACAAACAAAGACTACTTAAGATCATTAACGAATATGGAAAACACCAAAAAATGACTCGAAGTAAAATAATATAAAAGATTAAAACTCTAAACTTAAAGACCAATATGTAATTATAAAACCGAATTGATTCACATGATCAATCCCAAACATAACCCAAATTGATCGAACCTAAGAGACCTGATAAAACTCTACTATTGGGTCAACCGGTTGACCAAAATGTCCAACCAGTCAACCTCCGTCACAAGCCAGCCAGCCGATCAGTTTAGACCAATCAATCGACCAGCAACAACCAGTCAACCGGTCGACCAATTTAACCCAACCGGTCGACCGGTTGATCGGGATTTCCAGAATTCCGATCTGCCAGTCTTCAAATCTACATATCCCCCCATAAAAAAAACATTTTGTTCTTCAAAAAACCTATAATCCAGACAGAATATCAAACTGATTTTGAGTAGGACTAAAACCCTAAATATTAATTATTAACTCTTAGATCATTCAATCATCAAAGCATAATAAAAACCCTAACTCTTCTTAGAAACTTCCACAATTAATCCCTAATCAAGAATAACAATAAAAAGGGAGATACTTGTTTTTCAATCCTTCTTAAAACCAAAACCTTAAGTTCAAAACTGATTTCTTGGTGTACATGGGTGCATGTCACGGCAAAGAGGAAAAAAAAAAAAGAGGGGAAAAGAAAATTCTCTTGCAACATTTTCTTTAAATACCTAGTTTAATTGGGTTGGGTTTGGGCTTAAACCTTGAGCTTAGATTGAGCTAAGAATATGGGTCTTAGATTGACATTGGTAGGAGATAATCTAAACATTGTTCCACCAGCAAAATACCTAATTCTTTTCTGTGTAATAATAACTTAAGGATGATGAAAAATACATGATTGCATATCTTATTACAGCTCGCAGGTCACTTTCCAATATGGTGATATGGGCTGACATGGTAAATCATAAATTCTAACCCTCTGTGCAGGTTCTGCAGTCATCATAACTACACAAGTCATGAATTGAGAAGGGAACTCTAAAAAATCCTGCTAGTGCTAACAAATCTAAAAAACCAGAGAACTTTCATGCCTGTTCGGAGTTCCTGCTTGCTACTCAGAACAAATCAGCATTAGTCAATGAGTCAACATACACATATCAAATGCAGTTTTGAAGCACTAACTTAGACAACATATATCTGGAGTAAATTTAATTTTTATTGAAATTTAATCAAATGATACAGCATGTTGTTTATTGATACAGAGCTACATTCTCATATATAAACATAAAGAGGTAGAAATGGAAAGAAAGTACAAAGAGAGGGGGTATAAAACTACCCTCTTCTGAGAAAATAAATATCATTGCTACATGCCTATGCCATCATTTGCTTCAGCCTAAACCAATGCGAAGTAGAAACCTCAAAACTCTTCATAAGTGCATTCACTGGTTGGAGGGAGATTTCAAATGTTGATCCTGCCCATTTATCAAGCTTATTTGCCGTCGGAGTTTTGCTATATGAGCCTGCACCTAACAAATCAAATCTAAACTTTCAATAATAGCCCGTAACACTTCCCTATGCCAAACAGTTTCCTCATGTGACTCATCAAGTTTTAGTGAAATTAGGAAGCATGCAGCTAATGCAAAAAAAAAAAAAAAAAAAGACTCAACAGCTCTTTTATGTTTCATCAACGATGCAAAAAAGTTGGGATTCAAACCACAATCAATTCCAATTTCTTATTGAACTCAATGTCAGATAAACCAAAAAAAAAAGGAGAATAGTTCAGCACAATTGAATAAGAAATTTTTGGGTGATAAAGCAATATATGGGAAGAAATATTCACTATATGTTAGCTTCAAGGGACTAGTTTCTAGTTCATAGAAAAAAAAGTTATTCACTAGCCCTGTGAAAATTTTCTGAGTGGGAAACTACAGGTTTATCAATACATAAAACATTTGTTCACTAACTACTTAAGAAATCAGGAATTTGTGTGAACTTTTAAGATAAACAGATATCCAAATTATGCTTTCTTGCCCAGTAATACCCTGCTCCAAAATCAAATTCTGCGCAGCCCATCTAGAAGTCTTTCTGTAAAACAGAACTCCATGAGGTATTGATCTACCAATTTAATGTATTTATTGTGTAGTAGAGAGCCATTTTGCAAGAAATAGTGCCCTCCTATTGTCTTCTTTCATTCCTGCTGTCCCAGAGGCCAGTTTATTAATAGTTCAAATCCTTCTAACTAGCTAACCCATTAAGATGGCATATATCTTACTCCAAGCCAATGTTGAACAAGCATTAAGAAGGTGATATTTAACAAATATTACCACCAACACACATTATTTGAAGCCATCAATAACAGGCCTAAAAGTTGGTTCATGTACTCCTGTTTGCATTCTCATATTCTTCCTTCCTGATAAAATTGCTTCTATAAGGGAAAAAATAGAGAGAAAAAGTAAGAAATTCTTTCTGACCTGCTGACGAGCTGCAGCAAGCTGCAGCAGCTTATCTGCTTCAGAGAATTTCATAAACCACTGGGCTAGAGGATTATCTTTAGTGTCTCCTCTCTTCCTTTTACTTGTATCTTCAACCGGCACTGTAAGGAAACAAGAAGTTAATTTATCAATCCAAAGGAAGGCGAAGAGCACTACTGGCAGTAGACAGCTAAAATACATACTAGGAGGAGGCAAAGTAAAACCAGCAGGTAATCTGGGTAGATTTACAGCTGGATGACTCTGTACACGAGCTAAGAAACCCTCTGAAGGCTCCGGGAATACGATCTCATCATATGATTCTACAACAACTGGCTTCTTCATTGACACAGGGCCAGGTTCATCTTCTGGGTACAACTTCAAATGATGATATCTGTGAATAACTTAATCCTTCAACAAACCAATTCTGAAGTTTGACCACTTTTAAGCTTTTCATTATATAAGGGAATGCAATATGATGTTGGTCCTAACTGAATGGAATTCATTCAACTGAATCACCACATATTTCCAATATTAGCAAATGAAAAGATCTGCAGTCATCACAGTCTTATTAAACTGGAAATCAACTCACTTTAGATGTTCAGTCAACTAATTGATTATTCCCAAACAAGTGATTAGATAAAGGGCCATATGTTTTAAGCTATATGCCACTAATACCTCGCTGCTGATGAATCGACCATGTCCAAGGAGCAGAGCATATATATTACTATCATGCAAAGGGAGGAGAAGAATATGAAACTGAGTAGGATTTTGCTTCACATTATATATGGTTCTATCCTACCTTTCAATAATTTTACAGCAGTTCATGTTTGTCATGTACTCCAATAACACACAGAATGTCTTGCTACAAAATTAATAGGCCAAATCCATAGGTTCTAAAAACATTTTATACTGAAATGTGAATGACATAATAGACAAAGGAACTCACAGGTTCAAAGGCTTATCACACACATCACTGTGAAAATACAGTGTAATGGCAATCTCAAATTCACCCCAGCCTGCTTCTGATAACTCAAAAGGAGGTGCCTCAATGACTCTTGTAGGATTATTGAAACTAGAATGAAGCTGAAAAACAGCTCGCTTTATCACTACACCAAGATCCTCGTTAGTGGCCCCACGTACATATATAGTCCACTTATGAGATTGATACCTGATTGACAAAATATTGATATCATTGATTCAAGCACACAACGAACAAAAGAATGGGCAGTAACTTGAAGATTAATTAACAATTTACTTACTCGTTAGACTTTTTTCCAAGCCAGAATGCTATGTTGCCATAAACTATTGGAATGCTGATTTCGACATCTTTGAGCTTCTTGTTCAAAATCTGTGCCGATTCCTAAAAGCAAATAAAACAAAGAAAGTAATGCAACTAACGAGCAATGCCTCATGATTCCTAGTTTCTTATTACAAGTATTAGGCAACAATTCTAGTATGAATCGAAATCAAATACTATTAACTTAAACTACCCAAAGTTCATGAACATATAACACTCAGTTGACATAAAACAACAGGTTTACGGCTGAGATTGAAAAGAACGACCTTTGGTTTCTGTGTAACATCACTTCATGAATTCAATGAGATGCAACCATTCAGTTCACATCTGCAATAAAATTTTAAACTAGCAAATCCTATCCACAACACCAATGAACCAATCATTAGAAAAGCAGAGCTTTTTAAAGGAGTTTCAGTAGACAGTTTTCATAACAACAAGTTTTAGCTTTCTGGGCACAATTATTTCAGTAAATCCAGTAATTATAAATATCCAAATCAAAATAATAAAAAAAAAGAATTCACATTCAATCATTACAAAAACCCCATAAACCCTAGTTAAGCAATAAAAAAGTCTTTCAATAGGGTTACTAAAAAACGGCATCAAGAAACAATTTTGAGCATCTAGGCTACATTATCTTACTGATTTAAAGACGTGTAGTTGTCAAACTGAAAAAAAATCCATAAAAAAGTTAGTACCTTCTTTTCAGTGTTCTCTTCAGGTTTGCTCATTTTGGTTCTCTATGATTCGGGTGTGGGTCGTCTTATATCAACAGGATAATAATCTTATCCGTTCTATTTTGATGAAGATGAGCTGTTTGTCATACCCTTTTAACAACACCTTCTTGTGAGATAAACATCGGAGTTGTTGATTCCACAAAAATAGGGTTTGTTTTCTGCTAAATTACAGTGACCGTTGGGTTGAAGAAGTAAATTGCCCACTGTTGATTCTAATAATACATCACACTTAGCCAATCAGAGGGAGAGGTGTCATTATTGGGCCAAAGTTACTGGTCCAAAGTTACTAATAAGGCCTTTTTCTTAGGTTAAGTCGGCGGCCCGCCCGACCAGAACCGGTTGAATTTTGTATTAACCTCTTAAGTATTTACGTTTGAAAAGAATTTTTTAAAAACTTAATTTTATTTATTTATTTTAAATTAATTTTTTTTTGATATTTTCAGATAATTTTGATGTATTAATATTAAAAATAATTTTTAAAAAATAAAAAAAATATTATTTTAACGTGTTTTGAAATGAAAAGTAATCGCTAAAACGCTCCAAAACATGCTTTAGATGAATTTTTTTTTTAAATAATTTTTTTTTTAAAGAATCTTAAAATAATATTAATTTATATTAAATTAAATTAAATTAATTAATTAATTAAATTCTAAACGCGAGTTTTGAGCTAGTTCATATACTCGCCATTATATTATAACAATTGATAAATTAAAAATATAATTTATTCCAATTATGTATAAATTTAATGGAAAATAAGAATAAGCACTGGTCTCTTCGGCTGTTCAAGAATATTTCCTCTGATGAGAGAGATTTATATAAAAAAATATTTTACATTTTTAATTAATATTGAGAATTTAGGGTTTCGGTGGCCACAAAATCAAATTCAAAAGGGATCAAAATGTGAGTATCATTTAGAAGTGGTATGATCTTAGCAAACCAAATGGATTTGTAGCTCTCATTTCACCAGCGTCCATGCTTTGTTCAACTCTCCAGACCCTACAAAGCGAATCAACTACACATCCCTGTTTCTCTCCCGCCTCCCAGTCTAAATCCTGCCATGTTGAAAACTTGCAAAGCCTTCTCTATAGAACCACACTTAACATGCATTTCAATCAACGAACTACGCAAAAGCACATCTTTCTCCTCATGATAAACTTTACGAGTCATCTGTGCAGGTCTACGCTTGCTTCCGTCCCCCTCCTGCACATGCCTTCAGACCGCTTGTTAACTAGTTAATACAAAATTGTTAACTAGGCCCTCATCCAACAATTCAAGTTTTTGGGTTCAAATGGTTTTTTGATAATGATATCTAAACGGTTATGAATTTAAATTTTACTACTTTCATTTTATGCAAGTTTCAGACATGTTTTAGTTTAGATATTTTTATGTCACCGTTAACATTTTTGCATAGAAATTAATCGAAGAACTGCTCACAAAACAATTGACTACTGTTAACGAATCGGCCTGAGCTGTGTAAGAATTGCTTTACTTTCAGTTGATGATTATGGTCTTTCAGTTGACATGTTTAGAGGGGGCATGCAATTCAATTGACTATGAAGGAAAACCTGATCTTGCCTGTTAAGAAAGAAACTGTTTCTTTTCAGTAATGATTCTTACATGCATGAGGATATTTTTTCAATCCTTCTCATAAAGCTTTTCAGCTATAAAAAAAAGAAAATTATTTACATTGAATTGCATTTCCTACAAGGCAAAACTCTGTTCACTCTTCAGTGAATGACTTCAAGAATTCTCTCATGATCTGCTCAAGCTTGAAGTGACATGGATGAAAGTATCTTCTCTACAAGGAATTGTCAAACCACCCATTGGATGATCAAAGCCAAACTCTTCTTCAGCTTTACATAGCAAATCTTGAAATATAGGCTGGTTCAGATAGGATACTGGAACCACAAATCGCTTCTTTTCGGTCTCCCCAACGTATACTGCCACGAAACCTTTTGGCACATCAAAAGATTTTGAAGATCGGCGGAAAATTTGCTTGGCAAGGCTTCCAGTTAAACGAATTGCCATGGTCTACTTGTTGATTTTGGTGTGTAGAAGAAAATGAGGAAGCACCTGAGAGGTTTGTTGTTCAAGGAAAAGATCTCAGTAGAGAATGTGAAGGTCTGAGTTGAGTTGGTCTGGTCTGATAGAAAGTATGTTTATATAGATGAAATGTTCTCTATGAAATCAAGAGTTAGTGGTCGAGAATCACATACTGGGGTTTGCTCAAGACAGAGATCATGAGTATCGCATGGTCCTGTCTTCCAACTACTCGGCAAATTTGGTGGATTGAGATAATTCGTATAAAACACAGTGTCCCACAACTACAGAGTTAGGCCATTGGAGGACCACCTAAATATTGGAAATGAACAGTTGAACGTCAATGCTGATATAAATACAAAACAAAATGACCCGATGAGATTATGTACATGTTTGAGACAATTACATGTGCCATCTGAAATTTGTCATGCTGGGATCAGGGACATGCTCGGGACAACTACTAAGGGCATGATTTTGAAAAATGAAGGAAGAAAGAAATGTGCAAGAGACACAGCCTGCTTTGACAAAGTCACCTAGCTAGCCTTTTCTCATTCCGCAGTTCAAACTTGGATTCAAAGTTGATTCAAGCAGAAAAATAGTACCTGATATTCCAAAAGTCTGGCTTGAAGGACCTGAAAGGATCTAGCCTGTTCAAAATTGCAGACTATTATTTCCAAAATATTTTCTCGACAACGAAGATTTTTTCTTGACCTAACATGGATTCAAAGTTGATTGTGATTTTCTATCATGGCACATCTATTTACCGTGGCAACTGTAAACTGTAATGGAACCAAGAAACTTGAAAATGCAGCCTTTTAGCATCGCATTTTTGGATCGAATTTCAGTCTTGAATCGCCTTGCCTGAACGATGAGATGAAACTCTTGAGGATACAAATATGTACTTTGTCAGATGGAAAACTAACTTGATTGTTCATTAAGCTGCAAAATTAATTTCTCTGACTTATCTTTCATACCACTTAAAAGTTAAGCTGAACATCTCTTCTCTCTAACAACTAGCACATTAATTTGATTGAGTTCAATGTCTAAATTTCTGAATACTGACAATGCATTCATTTCAGATTTAGTGGAGGATGAACGCTGAGAATACTAAAAACATAAATCTATACTTATCTCCAATATAAGCATAGATTATCTACTTTCATCTCCCTAGTACATCAACAAGGAAGAAAATCCCCTGTTACTGTTAATCATTCAGAACCAAATTAATGTTTGAGTCATGAATTTAATAAGAAATGATGAGAGACACTGACTTACGAGCTCCATTTAGATTAAGCACACCATAATTTATGGCAATTCCAATGAATAAATTGCGGAGATAGTATAAAATTTCAATTTAATACCAGGAGGAAGCTAAAGGCATGTACTGTAGGGCATTGAGTATGATGATAGCACTGAAAATTTGGTAAGAAAAGCAACAGTTGCTGGTAAAATCTTTCTCATTCAGTGAAAATTTGATATTACTTGAAAATATTTACATTTAATTGACAATTCCTGCCATACAAAATTGTTTTTCTGTGATTTGTTCTTATGATCTACTCAAGCTAGAAGTGACATCAAGGAAAGTCTCTTCGTCGCAGGGAATCGTTAAACCACCCATTGGATGATCAAAACCGAACTCGTCCTCAGCTTTACATAGCAAATCCCGAAACAAAGGCTGGTTCAAATAGGAAACTGGAACCAGAAATCTCTTCTTGTCAGCTTCCCCAACATATACCGCTATGAAACCTTTCTGTACATCCAAAGACTTGGATGAAGATTGACTGGGGATTTTCTTGGCAAGAACACTAGGAAAACGAATTGCCATTGTTTCTTTTTTGATGTATCTCTAAAGTAAAACTTAGCAGGTTCGTTGTTCAAAGGAAAAGTAATCAGTGGAGAATGTGAAAAATTGGTTGGTTGTGAGCCAAGTATGTGGACATGTATATATAGGTGAAAATGGCATGTTCAAAATCCTCCCATATATGGAGTTAGCGGCCAAGAAACGTTGGGATGGGGTCATTATGACATTGCTCATGAAGGTATCACATGGTCCTGTCTTCCAACTAATCAACAAATACAAGGGACTTGGAAAATTCATATCCATCATATTGGGTCTCTATGTTGGAAAACAACATATGCCCTACAACCACACAGACGAGTCTATGGAGGAGAAGCTAAAGATTGTGAAGGGACGGTTTGATATCAACATTGACATAAATTTTTCTGAAGTAATGCTTGGATTAGGTACGTACATGGTCAAGACAGGATTAATAGTTTTCTCAACGTAAATGGCTATGTGACCAGAAACATGCTGCGACATCTAATGTGGCATGTACTGAGGCAGAATCAACAAGACATCTAGATGTAGACTAGGATCTAGCCATGGATTGTGTTTGTGCAAAGACAATAATCTAGAAGGTTAGTCGATCAGCTGAAATAATGTGCCGTGTAATCAAGAGAGAACTTGTTTTCAATTGATAAAGGTAGGTTCAAAACAAAATATATATATATCTTCTTTATGGCCAAGGTTGTTCTCAATGAAAGAATGTGTAGTTTTAGAAGGAAGAGTATTCTATATGTTAGAGCCTGCCATTGAATGCCAGAGCTTTTGGTTGATTTTGTCTTTCAGGATAATTCATTATTTTCAAATGCAAGACCTTCTTGAGATGTCTGACACGTCTTAAAATAAAATAAAATCAGGGTTCAACACATGCGGATGAGATTCAGGAACTTCACAGGGAGAAAGCTGTTGTTTGTAAAAGTGGATAGACTTTTTGAGGCTGGACAAGCAAGAATTTCCTCGTGATTGTATACAGTGCAAAAGAAGAATCGCAAGGAATCCCATAATTAACTTCTCTTTTTATACGATTCAAACCGAACTTGATTTTGAAGAAGGAATGAAGGGTCTTTAATTTTCAGATTGATCTTTCATACGGCTTGAAATTAAACCAGAACATTTTGATTTTTTCCTCTTTGAACAGATACATGCATGTTAATCGAAAGCCTCAGACAAGATAATTAACTGAACAGGTGTAAAAATATTCTACTAGGAACAGGGTTAGTGTACGACTGCAATTCAATTAGCTATTAGGAAGAAGTTTTTTCAAAAGAGTTGGGAAAGTAAGCTTGTAGGTTTTTTGAACTAGAAAAACAGAAACTAAAGAGAAAAGTTGAGTGAAATTTCCTAGTCTTTCATTTCTGTTCTACCACTTGCAGGTTACATAACTGATATATATAAAGAGAAAGCTTGGATACTAGAGACTTCTACATATAGAAGTCAATTCATAATCTGACAGACTTCCAGCTTTTACTTGGAAACTTGTTCCAAATCATATATCCTGCAATCTCAGACCATACTCCATACATATCAGATTTCATATCAGTTCAGGTCCCAAAATACACATACTAAACATATATACTGCAGAGTATTTAGAAAAAGTTTCATTATCCTTACAAGACTAAATAGATCATTGATTATTTGAGAGAGAATTGCAGAATAAGAGAGGGAAAATAACCACTTCGGTATAAAATATATTTCTCATTTCGCAAGATTTAGTAAAAAAAATTATTTACACCCAATCGGCAATTCCTGCCATGCAAAATTGTTCCGTGTGATCAGTTAAATTACCCCTTATAATCTACTCAAGCTAGAAGTTACATCAAGGAAAGTATCTTCCGCACAGGGAATAGTCAATCCACCCATTGGATGATCAAAACCAAACTCCTCTTCAGCTTTACTTAGCAAATCTTGAAATGAAGCCTGGTTCAAATATGATACTGGAACCACAAATCGCTTCTTCTCAGTTTCCCCAACGTAAACTGCTTGGAAACCTTTTGGAACATCTGAAGACTTTGAAGCTGCTTTATTGGCGCATGAAACAGGCCGACGGAGGCTTTGTTTAGCCAGAAAACCAAGCAAACGAATAGCCATTGTCACTTTAATGTTGATGTATCTAATTCAGAAGAAACTAATCAGCAGATTTTTTGTTGAAGGAATACGAGTAAAGAATGTGAAGACTTGTTTGGTTATGAGCCAAATATTTCGATGGTATATATATAGGTCATGAAACGGTATGTTCAAAATCCTCATGAATCTGAAGTTGATATATGGACAAGAAACAATTGGATGGGGTCTGCAATTTAGACATAGCTCATAAGATAATCACATGGTCCTGTCTTCTAACTAGTCAACAAATATAGGGGACTTCGGAAAATTCATGTCCATCATATTGGGTCGATATGTTGGAAAACATCATATGCTCTACCACCACACAGACAAGCCTATGGAGGAGAAGTTAAAGATTGTGAGGGACAGTTGGATATCAATAATGCTGATATTATTGATGTAAATCTAAGGTAACTTGGACTAGGTACATGCCCGAGACAGTCAGTAGATGCTCTCAACCTACTTGATTCTGCGATTAGAGACATCCTTGCGACAACTAATTAATTTGAGGCTTGTAATCAGATGGAGGCAGAATAGATAAAATAGATGTTAGATGTTACTGTAACATATCTCCCCTAGAACATAAATTTGAAGGACGAAAATGAACAATTGGCAATTGTCTAATGCCATTATCTATAACAGAAGCTAAACAGCATTAGCAAACATTAAAGATATAGCAATCCTTTAGACTACATATGAACTTCAAGTCCGTGTTTGTACACCTTGCATGTTATGCAGCTCACCAATGACGATAATTATCGTCATAACTTGTGTAGTGGATCATGGGATTGACCGAGTGCGACGGTGCAGCTGCCGCCCCTGGCTGCATCCCCCCATATGGGGGTAAGAATGGTGGCCTTGGCATATACATTGGTTGTGGAGGCACCGGTTGTCTTGGTCTTCCATACATCGATGGTCTATTGAAATGGCTTCCATTAAATGGTCTTGAGGATCCAAATTGATCCATAGGTAATTGGCTACCATAAAATGGCTGTGAGGATCCAAATTCATGCATAGCTAATTGGTTTCCATATATTGGCTTTGATGATCCAAATTCATTCATAGGTATCCTTGGAGCCTGCCACTTATTGTCAGCATGAGCTTTTGCAACCAAAGATCTAGCCCTCGGTTTGTTTCCGAATATTATTTTACCAAGCCAACACCATTTACCCTTCTTGCTGTCTCTCGCGACGTACATGTTAGGGTTATCATGCAAAAACCTGTTGGCGGGTACTGCGCCGGGAACCGAATCACTCTTCCTATAATAATTTTTATTCAAATTAATTTTATCCTTGTCGTGGCCACCGCCACTCTCCATGGGTTCTTTTTGAAAGGAAAAAAGTTCTGCCTTTTTTCCCCACTCAGCGAACTTCTCTAGAATTACCGCAGGCTCAACACTGCCGGAAACGATCACCAAATCTTTTGCTGTGTCGATGGTGATGGAATTCACCCCTAGCAATTAGACACAATGTTTAAGAAGGAAACGCTTGCAAAAATATTATTACAAGACACGGAAAAATCCACGAAACTGTAAGAAAATAATAATAATAAAAAAACCTTTGATTTTCTGCAACTTTTCCTTGGCTCTCTGCGTACATCTTGAACAGCAACTGATATGCACTTTCACGGTGAAAATCTGAAAAAAAAAGGGCCAACCAAAAGAGTAGATTTCATAAACAAATTGTTAAAGTTAAAGGGATGAATTCATAAATTAAAGCAAGGATGGACCATTTATTTTTTACATGAAAAAAAGAAGAAGAAAAGGTGACCTATATATACAAAATAGATATACAAGGAGCTAGAGAGAGGAATTACGTACAGGGACAGCCATTGGAATTACTGTGGTGTTTTGGAAGATAAGAAGGCAGTTTCTTTTGAAGACAAAGTGATAACTTCAATGAAGAACTCGTTAGGTTTTATATTTATATATAGGATTAGGGTTTTGCTTGATCTTTACGTATAATTTCTAATTAATAGAGCAGTTAATTCGTTCAAAATCTAGTATCGGGTGTTCCCATAATTGAAAATTAAGTGCAATTAATTAAATTAGTAGAAATAAATTAAATCTTGTTAGATATCATGCACGCAACTTCTTTATTTATTTTTCTTCTTTGGGAGAATGCATGTATTTTGAGTATAATAAGGAAATGAAGTTCATTCAATTATTATGAAAATTAAATCCATAATATTTTTTTCACTTCAAAGAATTTTCACATAGAAAAATTCTATACTAAATGAATCTTTTTTATACCATTTCCCCCCCTGATAAATCTTTTATTTCTTTTTCACCACCTTAACATGATTTTTTTTACACATGGCCGCCCAATATTTAGGTAGGAGTAAATAAGTAATTATTGTCTGAGTATTTAATGCTGAACCGATTTTTTCTCTGCAAATAATTAAAGCACCTAGTTTATATCAATAAAAAGGGAGATTTTAATTTCTGTAATTAACAATATTTAGTCATGGATTCTGATTTTGCTAAATTACATAAATGGAAAAGAAATTATAATTAGACTCAAATGAACGGGAAGTTTCACATTGGGCTGGAATTTGTGTATCCTTGGCAGTGAGAGTACCCGATCCATGCGCCCTAGGAGGGCACGTTGTTAACCTGCGCACTAGTACAGACGTCAAACCTTGTTTTCCGAACCCATCTATATTTGGAGCCCATAGAGCCCAGCTATCCCAGAAATGGAGCCTGGCAAGGTTAGACCCGTTATGCCATTGTTGGTGGAATCAAGGAAGAGGACATGCTGTGGCATCTAATTGGAGGCAGAACATTTAGCCAAAAAAACATTTACATAGAATTGGAAAATCCTGCCAACAAAAATTGTTTTTCTCTAATTATTAGATTAACATCCTCTCTTGTAAGTTAGAATCTACTCAAGCTAGAGGTGACATGAAGGAAAGTCTCTTCGGCACAAGGAATGGTTAAACCACCCATTGGATGATCAAAGCCGAATTCATCCTCAGCCTTACTTAGCAAATCTTGAAATGAAGGCTGGTTCAAATAGGAAACTGGAACCACAAATCTCTTCTTCTCGGTTTCTCCCACATAAACAGCTAGGAAACCTTTCGGTACATCCAAATACTTTGATGAAGCTTTATTTGCTTTCGAGAAAGACCTACGGAGACTTTGTTTAGCCAGACCAGGCAAACGAATAGCCATTGTCTTTCTTGATCGTAGAACAAAAATTCTCAGGTTAAAGGGAGTAGTAGATCAGTAGAGAATGTGAAGGCTTGGCTGTGGGTATGAGCCATTGATATGGATATGTTTATATAGGTGGAATGGTACGTTAAAAATCTTGTAGAGTTTGGGATATGTGGCCAAGAAACATTTAGCAGAGATCTGTTTACGACATAGCTCATAAATATATCACATGGGCCTGTCTTTCTACGATTCAACATATGTAAGGGACTGAGAAAATTCTTATCTTCAAATGTCGAAAAATCAACAATCTGCCCTATAACTATAGTGAAAAGCCAATAAAGGACCAGCTAAAGATTTGGAAAAGGACAGTTGGATATGAATGTTGGTATGGATGCAAAACTAAGCGACCCCATTGGATTTTGCATGAAGAAGCATTCTCAGTAAAAAGAAGGAAGGTATGTGAATTAAAGAGAGAGGAGAAGCTGAGGATTGAGTTTTTGATGTAGAAAGTTAAAGAGAGTAAGATCCAACTCGTGTTTGTAAGATATTTTTATGTTCTTCGTTCTGGGAAATACAAGAAATACTTGTTTGATTATGGTCTTTGTTGCTGCATATTATGCCTGTAGTTAATAAACCCGGCATAACCAGGTGATTGATCGAGAAACTTGCAATCTAGAATTGAGTTTTAATTTGAATAAAAAAAGTTATTATCCTAATGAATTGACTCAATAACTCATGAGTAAACTCGATAACCCAGTTACTTGAAATCCTTTTTCGAGTCACACCTCGGATCAAGTCCGACAACAATGATTATGCTCAAGAGAATTATGAGACAATCATAAAAGAGGACCCCACTTGAAATTCATGAATTGCAGAAAGAAGATCATTTCTGTGGATGAAATTAGAATGCAGGACAAGCTTCAGACATCTAGTTTGTTTTTGGTGGTAATGATGTGAATGTGTCCGGCCTCGAACAAATTTTCTTGTCATTAATTTCCCTCGAGATGCATGGTTAAAAACAGAAAGGCTAGCCTTGGTAAATCTGCAATCGAAGCTTTATTCACCAGCATTTATTGCTTTAGCAAAAAACTCTTACATGGATCACAAAAAGTAAAGGAAAAGAAGAAGAAGTTCTTGCCAGACAAGGCCTTGTGAAGAGCAGGTGAAGCAGGTGGCAATGCTCCTCCCTTTTAGAACCTATCCCACATTTCAGAAATCTTGTTCGTACTGCAGTTTATGAAATTAATTTGATAATTGACTGCTTAATTGTTTTTATCCATCAAATATATAATGTGGTTGCCACCAAGACAGTAATTTTTTTCTGTGTGTTGAGACTTGAGAGTAAGCAACAATGCTAGCCTCAACAAGATTCCAACATATGTTATGAGCCTTGCTATGTATTCATTGTGGTACTGGTAAAGCAGCATATCCATTCATTTATGAGCTTTCAAACAATATTAAAGGAAGATTAACCAACCTTAAAGTAAGGTTGTCAATTCCGTTCCGTTTCATTTGGAATGGCCGAAACATTCCATACCAATTCAAAAAACAGAACAAAACGGAACAAATTTCATCTCATTTTAAATCTCGGTCCGTTCCGGATTTTTCGGCTAAATTCCGCCCGGAACGTTCCGGTTTCATTCCACATGTTCCGTTCCGCTCTTGAAAAGCTATTGAATCAAATTGAACCTTGTTCAATTTAATTAATTAAATCACCCAATTATAAAATGTTCTTTTTCATTACTATTTTCAATAACAATGATATTAATAATAATATTGAAAATTATTATTACTATTTTCATTAACAATGATATTAATTTTTTAATATTAGATTTATCACTAATATATAT
>Ga0307515_10008689_pt1 | contig 19755 bp, 9 predicted proteins | sample 17_EM_MG_FD_194513 | JGI IMG/M metagenome (GOLD analysis project Ga0307515, IMG submission 194513) | Populus trichocarpa ectomycorrhiza microbial communities from riparian zone in the Pacific Northwest, United States - 17_EM | ecosystem: Host-associated > Plants > Roots > Unclassified | place... | reverse complement strand
TGGCTCGTTGGATCACCCTACTAGTCTTCTCTGTATCGAGAGGTTTTTAAATCAATTATTATCACATAACAACATTCTAGTTTTTCATTATAACAATCATTATAATTCTATTAAGGTTTTTCATCAACACGTTGAAATCATTGACTTCAAAAGAAAATCAACTTAATTACAAACAAATTCATGATTCCGTCAACTATTATCAATTTCACACAATTCCATACAGTTTATAATTTCTCTAAGATTTTGCAATTTCATGCTTTGAGACCCAACCATTTAATTATTCAATATTTCATCATTTCATTAATTAAACTCAATCAAAAATCATTGTTCACGTGATCATACACACATTTATAACACAATTAATGGACGATATCATAAATGTGACACTTTTCCTTTTTGTTCTCATTATGGTCGACCCCTAGGGCTTTTCTACCTATCAAAATTTATTTGTTATTTCAACATGATTTCACTCTTATTGCATCATACAAGGATCATAGAAACTCCATTTCTATGAAATCTACTTCCTCCTAATTTCATTTCAAAAACCCTAATTTAATTTTGATCAATTTTTTAAAAAATTACTTAACTCTTATTCAAAATGGTATAAAAAGGTTTCAAACATCTTACATAGTTACAAGATGTATTTCAAAAATCAACCAACTAAAATTTTTCAAAGCTTCTCCCTTTTTCCTCTTATTTCTTCACTTTTTCTAGCTCAATTTTTCCCTCTATTTGATCTTTCTTAATTTCTAGTATGAATGTTTTTTTCTTATTTAAAACCCTCTATTTTTTCACTCTTAAACCTTACTCTCTAACCCTTTAAGGTAAAAGGAAGGAAGAAGAATTGAAAATGTTATTTTCTCTCTTACTGTATACTGTCAGGTTATAACAGGGACAATAGCCAAAATGGTCTGACTGTTTTGAGAAATGATCCATCTGTCTTATGAAGTCGGTCTAGTTGTTTTAAGAAATGACTAGATTGTTTTTTATTCTGGAAAAATGGACATTCTCGGCCTTAACCTTTATTCTTTTATCTTCTTAACTCTTTTTTTTTATTTCATTTCATTACACTATAATTTATATTATATTATTTTTTTCAATTTATCTCGGTGTTTACACTCTCCTCCCTCATTTTCTATCAACTTGCTCTCTCATCTCAAATTTCAGATATTGAAACATACAACAAAAAAAGTTTATGACTGCAAAGTTCGACCCTCAAAGCATAGCGATAATAAATAACGAAGTTAAAAAAGTTAATGATCAAAGTGTGTTTTTTTGGCTTCATGAATAACAAAAAGAAGAAAAAATGACTGGTTTTTTGTTTATATATTAAACCCAATCCTTATTGTTTTATTTTTTTAACTGATAAAACTAAAATTTATTACAAGAAATTGAGAATAAATTCAAGGTTGGGGCATTTTTTAATGCTGCAAATACAACAAAACACAAGAACATAAAGAAATTACCTCCTGGTTTTAAATCATGTGAACAAGAAGTTGAATAATGAAATTTGAAGAAAAAAGTCCATAATCTAAAATGAATAACTAAACAAGAATATAAAAAATAGAGACAAATTAGATGCGCTATAGCAATTCATAAATGTGTTTCAGCGTGCAAAAACAGACAAATAAATGGGAAAACAATGTAATGATTATTAAAAAATGAAACTTGTTTATTTTTTAATATGTTATAATTTAAAATAAATGATTTCAATAGCAACAATTAAACAAACATTAGATTCATATTTTATTTAACATAGAAAGGTTTATTTATTTACTAACATTGGTACTCATTGTCGTTTTAATGGATAGAATTAGAATAATAATAAAAAATTGTCAAATTTAAAATCAATACTACATAAAAATAACAATCTCATCTCATCATTATTAGGATTTACAAGATATTCATCTTTTAAGACTTAAAAATTCAGAGTTAAGATTCTTTTCCGATTAATAATGAGTTTTGATTTAACTAACCTTAATAAATGGATATTTAATTAACTAAGATTGTAATTAATTTGTTAAAATAATAAGGATATTTTTGTCATTTTAATAAAAATATCGATATTCAACAGAGGAGAAGCCTTAAGGATGGAATTTCATTAGAACTTGTTGAATATTAATCCAAATAGATTGAATTTTTTTTTTTGATTCGATAAGATTTCGAGTAAAACTCTAAGGTAAAAAGTTGGGTAATTATATTGGTTTACCCGACCCGAACCTGTCCTAAAATAAATAAATAATCTAAAAGTTTTAAAAAATTACATGTATAATAAGCTAATTATATTTTAAATAATTGTAAATTATAGCACTCTGGTTCAAATCGAGTTAGAATTATGAATAACTGATATATACCCCCTTTGGGTTTGAGTCAGATTCATATAATTATTTTGGGTTTGGGTATAAACAATACAAAACCCGACCCATTAATATTTATAGCCATATCCAAAAGTGGCCGCGCCAATAGCCAAACTTTATTTAGCGGTTCCAGAGAGGGAGAGGGAGAGAAGAAAAGAAAATGATATCAGTCTCCACTCTCCGGTCCATTTTGAAGCCAAACGAGCCTTTGCGGCCGATTTGAGTGAGCCCTGAGTAAATAAAATGGGCTGACCGTGAATAGCGGGAAGTGAAACAATGTCAGGCAGGCATGCAGGCTATGGGCCTAAGACATCGAGATCTGTGCAACAGTAGAAGGAAGGAACACAAGAAAAGAGAATCGTGATTAACGGCTTTTTTGTTTTGCCTTTCGTTTTGTTTTCTGTTTAATGTAGTATTGTTTGAAATGTTTGGCTAAGGAATCAATTCTGGGCATTGACTTTAGTATATGTTGTCCACACACGCGCGAAACCCAAAAAACAGAGAGAGAGATTCCTCAACGAGGAGAGGAGCAGGCAAAAGAAACAGAGAGAAGAGATGAGAAGAGAGAGATGGTAGTCTAATACAGTCCCTGATTTTATTTTTTCTCTTTCTTTATTGCCTACACAAAGGTCAGCCACAGCCACAGCCGCAGCCGCAGCAAAACCCTACTCACAAGAGAATAAGCACAGCACTACCCCCTTTGACATGTAGATTTGTGTAGTCCCTCTCTCTCTCTCGTTCCTTGCTTTTCTTTTACTCAACCAGCGGTACGTGTGTGTTCGCTTTCTTTTTATGATTAAAGTGCCCCGCCTCACATGTTTTCTTTTTCCAGAAAATAAATGTAAAGATAGATTAACCATTTACATTCATGTGAAAATGTTGTGCTTTTCAATCCCACACTCAACATGTATTAAAAAAATCAGAAATAAAACCAAGAATTTCTCCAAAAACGAGGCTAATCGGAAGCTAAATATCGAATCTTTTTTTCCTTGTTAACTCGGCCAAAACTTTAGGAACTCCGTCCGCCCCTCATGTGCAGACACCAACACCATGTCGTAACCAGCTACTAGTTAAGAGCTTAGACCTTGTTTGGATCTAGCAATTGATAGGAGGAGGAATGGGATGGCCCAAAGTGCGTATCCTATGTAACTCGTGTTTAGATTTGGTAAAAGAGTCAACTGGCTCGTGTGGGCTTTGGTACTTTGCCTTCTCCACTTTAGTTTTCTCTCTATAGTGTCAACGCTCATAAACCAACAAAAAGTAAACAAGCTACCGCTGCTCTCTGTTACCCAAGGGAGGAAGCTTCCCACTAGCCTTCCTCCACTCCTCTCCTCTACTTGGCCTTGCTTTTTTGCCCTTTTTGTTTGTTTGATTGTCATTGTCTCCACTTCTTTAAATTCCACACAAGTAATAAAGACCCACCAAAGCACTAGTATACAACATACATACCTCTGCTGCTTTGCTTGTATCCCTCTTTATCTATAATCTCAAAGACAAGGCCTTCCTCCAATCGGGTAGCAACATCAAGAAGGTACATTTTCTAGTTTCCTCCTCTCTCTCGCGATCTCCCCCTTTTGCTTCATGATCTTGTTCATTCTACTTCTATGTGTGCCTGTATTTCTCTTCTTAGTTTATATCATTTGCTCTTCTTCTTCCTTGTTTGGATGGTTTCTATGTGACTAAATTTGGATGAAAATAATATGAATTTGAGCTCATATTGGAGAGAGATTTGATGGGGCTTTTTTTCTGGTCGAATAAGATAGTTTATTTGCTTGATGCTTGGTTTCTTTGTATGAGAATCCATACAAGAATAAGAATCTAATGCAGGATGCCCTGATTTGTCGAATAAGATAGTTTATTAGGTCTTTCTTTTTTGTTTTTTTTGCTTTCTCTTTTTCTTTTTGTTGTTGATGCCGATTTCCTAGTGGCTTCTCTCCAAACAAAAAGTTCATTTCTTGATCCCCTTTCAGTTCTTTTCCTTTTCATTTTGTTTACTACTACCCAGCCTGTAGCATGCTCTTGTCAATTCTCCGGTTGTACTTCTATCTTTGAAGAATCTATCTCTTCTGCTGTTTTCACATGTAAAATCTCTCTTCTTTTCCTCACTTTATTCATTTTTCTTGATGAGTGAAGATTTAGTAAAAGGTGAAATTCCCATGGGTTTTTATCATTTTTGGTTCTTTGTAGGCCTAGTATCTTCAACTTGTTGTAAGTGTTCAAAGTTTATTTCCAGATTGTTTCTAGTGAAGACAGGATAACGAAATCCTCATTTCATGTCCTAGATGTTGGTCACTTGCATGAAGGAAGATAATAGGTGTATTTAAGGGAATTTATTTTGCTTTTCCTTAGTTGTGTTTTTTAAATCTCTAGCCCAGTTATCGTATTCCTTAATGAGTGGATATTAAATTCTTCTTTTTTATTCTCTGGTATGTCAAGCATATATACTCCACAATAACTTGCATTTCACTAATAATTCCTTTGTCTCCTTTTATTCTGACAGTTGTTATTTGCAAAGTTTCAATCAATGGAGCACAATGATAACTGGGCTTCGAGAGCAAGTCGGAAGAGAAAGCTGGAAGCACAAGATAAAGGGATGCTCAGCTTGTCTATGGATGAGCTCAATGAAGACCTTCTTGAAAGGGTTCTTTCCTGGCTACCAACCTCTGCATTTTTTCGTGCTGCTTCAGTGTGCAAGAGATGGAAATCAGTTTCAGATTCTGCAAGTTTCAAGCTTGCCTGCTCTGAGATTCCTTCTCGAGAGCCATGGTTTCTCATGGTGGATCCCCATCTTAACCAGTCAACCATCTTTGACTCTGCTGATAGAAGTTGGAAAAAACTCAACTATCCTCCGCTGCTCAAGCAAAGCTCTAACTGTGATTCCATTCCTGTTGCAGCATCTGGTGGCTTAGTCTGCTTCCACATGGGAGCGTGCAATTTCATCGTATGCAATCCTGTGACAGGATCCTGTCGTGAGCTCCCTCCAGTGCATGCAGCCCAAGAAACTCACTCTCTTCTTGCTGTAGCAATGAATGCACAGAATAATCAGTCCTATAAACTTGTATTGGTCTCTGGTGAGCTACCAAAACTTTCATGCAAAGTCTATAATTCAAGCACTGGTTGCTGGGGAGAAGAGATCTTTTTGAGAAGAAAGGTTGACGAGTCTCAGGAATTTGATTCAAACGACGACAATGCTGTGTATTTCCTTAGTAAGGCTGGAAACGTCGTGGCAACTGACATGCAGAGGAGCCCATCTAAGCAATACTCATCAGTTATAACTGTTAAGGACGGAGAGGAGATTGTTTATTTCCTCAGCTCCTCAGGTACGATTGTGTCTTGCAATCTGACCACCAAGTGCTTCTCTGAGTATCCAAGGCTATTGCCTGTCTTCTGTGAATACTCCATCGACGTGGTGGAGTGTAAAGGAGAGATGCTAGTTGTTGTGTTATCAGAATTTTTTGAAAGCGCAAACCTCAGAATCTGGAGGTTTGATGAGAGCATTCGATCTTGGAATCAGATTGTAGCAATGCCTCCAGCAATGTCACACGAGTTTTACGGCAAGAAGGTGGATATAAACTGTGTTGGAGCCGGTGACCAGATATTTATCTGCTTAAACTCTGCCGAGTTTTTCCGTTATGTTGTGTGTGATTTGAGAACCAATGAGTGGATTGAGTTACCAAAATGTTTTAAGAATGGTGAAGCCGTAGAGTTCATGTCTGCCTTCTCTTTTGAGCCAAGGATTGAAGCTTCTGTCTAAGAACAAAATTATTGACCTTCTAGGAGAAATGTGTTAGGGATTGACACTGCCATCATCATCATTATTAGTTAACTCTTCATCATGCTTGTTTCTTTTCTCTGTTGTACTTGTTGTCTAAATTATTTTGACAAAACTTAGCCACTGTAGCTTTACTCAGTGATAACAAGAAGTGGGACTAATATGTTCTTCCCTCCCTGTGTTCTGTCTTTCTTATTTACCAATGAATAAACTCTCTTCTTCAACATGATTTCAATTCAGCTCCTCGAAACTAATTAAATTAAATTAAAACAGAGGTGAAGGAGAAGTTACTGTAGCCCAGGAGATATTTTAGGATTCACTGGAATAGTGAAAACTCCTTTTCCTCTCATCAAAAAAGTACTTTTAACTAGTTATTAGGGGTAGTATTGTTTTTTCATCATGATACAAGGATGTTTACATGATTTTTTTTTTTTTTTTTGCTTATTAAGATTACTAATTTAATTTTAGTATAAAAAAATATAACACCAGTTACTTGGGAGTTTTGGATTTTTTAGATTTTTCAAAGTAATATAATTACCTTGATGTTCTTGAAGATAAAATCAACACGACTCTCATAAGGTTTTTTTTTTTTGTTATTTTACATTGATTTTATTGTAGCTTTCAAGGTTACTTAAAGAATTTTTTTTTATAATTGTCATATATTAATTATTATTTTTTAAAAATGTTTGGCATGTACGTGTGGACAACCCTCACGCCATTCGAGCAATGTATACAGGGTCGTGCAACCACCAAACATTACTTTTTAGAGAAACGTTTGGAAGGTCTTTACGTCTTCTGCACGATGACAAAGTGCGTGAACTAGACACACCTCTAGTTTGATGCTAACAACCATTTTTTCCTTTCTTTTCTCTCCTTTTCATACTCGAACTTATTGTTAACCCCTTTATAATTTCAAACCAGCTCTTTCAATTTAATTTTCATTCGCATTTGGTTTATGGACTTTTGAGTACTATTTTTATTTTATTTTGAAGAAGCTATAAAATTACAAAAAAATTTTAATTTCACCTTCTTTTTTTATTTTTTAATCTTTTAAATTTAATCCTTATTGTTTTGATTAGTATTTTTTTTATTTTCAATAAACTATAAAATTATATATATATTTTTTAAATTTCACCCCCTTTTATTTTTTAATCTTTCAAATTTGATCTTTATTTTTTTATTGCTATTTATTTTGTTTGAGATCATTTTTTAGATTTTGTTTTACAACTTGATCGCTCGTAGTTTTTATTTATTTATCACACTTGATTCACATTCTTTTTATTGCTGTCTTTTTTTTCTTTGACAAATTTTTTAAATTGTTTTTTTTTTTGACAATTCTATCCTTCATAATTAAATTGATTGAGAATTAAACTTTTTGATTGAACCCGAGTCAAGATTTAACGTGGTTTGCCCCGGGTTGGCTTGGTGTTTTTTTTAAAGCTAATATTTTTTACCCTTTTTTTAGAGTCTTGCTTTATTATTTTTTACAGTTTGTCTTTTATGAGATTAGTCTCGAGTTCATGACTAGAGTCATCGATTTTAAAAGTTAACATGAGTCGATTTTTGTTTTTCTGATCATTTTTTTAAATAATTTATCTCAATTTTATCCTTAAATATTTAATTTATTTGAATCCGGTCCTCCAACCTTTTTTTTTTAATTTCCTTTCATTGAGTTATTCTAATCCTATGTCTATGATTGCAGGGTTTGCGGGTTGATCCTGGTTGACTCGGATTTTTTTCATTAGTTCCAAATTCATCATCAGAGTTACCGGTTTGAAAGGTTAATGCGAATTGATTTTTTTGGGTTTTTTTTAAATTAATTTATTTTAATTTCATCATTCAACATTTGATTTATTGAAAATTGATATTTGTACCTTTTCCCTTTCTATTGGGTTATCTTAATCCTATGACCATGGTCGCGGGTTCACGGGTTAACTCTTATTTTTTTGATTGTTTTTTAAATTAAATTTGTTTTTTTTTGTTTATATCCTTCAACATTGAGTTATTTGACAATTGAGGTTTATAAATTTTTTCAATTTACTTTTGAATGCGGTCACCTTGGTATCACAACCGGGTTAAAGATTTTGCATCTTGACCTGGGTGGGCTCGGATCGAGATTTTTTTTACATTTTTTAAATTTTTTTCTTAATTTTCTTCCTTTAACATGTTTTTTGCAAGATAATGAGCTTTAGATTTTTTTCTTTTTCTTTTTCTTTATGTGAAGTTATTATGTTCTCATTTGATTTATTAATAATTTTTCTTCAAACTTTTTTTTCTTTGTTTTTTTCTATGAGGTTATCTTAATATTGTATCTATAGTTGCGAAGTTTGCGAGATAACCTAATTTAATTGAGGTTTTTTTAATTTTTTTTTCAGTTTTGCCCTTCAACATTGAGTTATTAGATAATCATAGTAGAATTAGATCAGTTTTTTTTTTTTGTTATCTTGTTTTTTTGCTAGTTTATTTATTATTATTTTTATATTTTGTAATCATACTATTTAAATTATCAGTTGAAGCAATATCTCATGTCTTAATTTTTTTTTTAACATTTGTTTTTATTAAAATTTGTTTTACCCGGCATACCACAAATCTTAGCTAGTAGAAATGGGGAGGTGGTTGTCTTGCGGGCAAATTAGAGTAAGAAGGGAACGAGGCGTCGTTTATGTTCAACCAAATGACGTGTCACATGGCTTTAAACGACAGTCGTCTAAAATCATGATTGACGCAGCAGGGAGCACGAACAAGGTATGGCTTGTCATCCAATCCAGATCTGGTTGCCTTTCGTCCTGGACAAGAAAAATGAAATGAAATAAAACGACGACATTAATAAACACAGAACAATTTCAGAAATTAGGGAATTGTAGGAAAAGCAAAGCAAAGAGATTATGGGGTCCAATGAACAATTATTGAAAAAAGAATTAGAAGAATTGCAGAAACAGCTGGGCAAGAAACAGAAATTCGAAGACGCACTCTCTTCTCTCAAATCCCTCCTCCGTCTCCACTACCCCTCAGCTTCTCCTTCTCTCCGTAAAACAGTCAGTCTCTCTTTTTCCCTCTCTCCTTTTATTTATTTATTTATTGCGAAATCTAATTTTTCATGGGCGGTGGCGGCAGTTTTATTCTGTTGTTTGTAGAGTTGCAACCGTGCTAAAGACTAGATACATAGCTCCTGGTTTCTGGCTTGCTGGGTTAGGATTGTTTCAAGAAGCTCTACTCTTGACCTCTGATTCCACCGAGAAGGAGCACTTGAAAAATTGCATTGCTCAAGCTAAAGAACACTTGGATCAAATCGAAAACCCCCCTGATGTTTCCCAAAATAGCGGTTTAACTTTCTATCTTAACATACATCTTTTTGATCGATTGGATGTTTTTAATTACTTGCTCTAAATAATTTCGCAAATTGATTGAAATGAAATTATAATATTCTTCGTGATATATTTATATTGGACCTTGCTATTGGGTTGTTGATTTTTTAGGGTATCTGTTCGAGGGGCATCTTACTGTGGATCCTGAACCACCACGGCCCCAGTGGTTAGTGCAGTCGAACATCTTGAATTCTATGGCCACACTTCAGGAATTTGAATCTTCTGGGCGTCCTGTGGATAACAATACTATAGAGACTGCTTCCAATCTACTTGGAGAGTTAATGAGCAATTTTGATGATATGATACCAGAGGTAAAGATCTCGTGTTCATTTCTATAAATTAATTGGCATGGCGTTGGTTTTGTAGCTAAAGGAAACACATTTCTGTGATGAATTTAGTTGTTCAGTGCTGTGAATTTGGTTTATCCAATTCTCAAATTTGAAAGCCTAGTCCGTCAGTTTGTTTTCCGTATTTTTCTATCAAATTACACAAATGTGAACTCTGCAAGCTCAAAAAGTGACAAGGGAAGCTCCTAGAAGAAATGTTGATTCAAGGAATTGATTTACACCCTGCTTTGATATCTTACCTAATCATGCTTGGTTACTGGGAGGAGTTAATGTTGATCTTGTTTTGATATCTGTCTTTTAGATTATGGAAATGGGTTCCACAGCCCCGAGAGTGCCTCCTGCCAGTAAAGAGGTTGTTGCAAAGCTTCCAGTAATTACTATCACAGAGGAGATCTTGGCTGAGCTAGGGAAGGATGCAGAATGTGCAATTTGCAAAGAGAATTTGGTTGTCAATGACAAAATGCAAGAGTTGCCATGCAAGCACAGATTCCACCCTCCTTGTCTTAAGCCATGGCTGGTAAAATCCCTTTAGCATGCTAAAATGTCAAATTCTATGATTATGTTAGAGTTGATGTGATAAAGTTGTCCATTCTTAATGCTATTCGATTTTTGTGACAGGATGAACACAATTCTTGTCCAATTTGCCGACATGAGCTGCAAACTGATGATCATGCTTATGAGAGCTGGAAAGAGCGGGAGAAGGAGGCTGCAGAAGAGAGGAAAGGTGCTGAAAATGCTGTGCGTGGTGGTGAATTCATGTACATTTAGATTGGAGTCGTATGCCATCACTGTATTTTTGGAAGCGACTTTGTTGGGTGTTCAAAATTAAGTGTCTTTTACCTTGATTTGGTGCTTAACACCATTTCGAGCTGGTTGTATGATTCTCACACATCTTTGGCACTAAAGAATTATAGTTGATAATGAAGCCTCTGTTTGTTTAATTCACTCGACCTACTTGCATTGCTTTACGAACATCTACTGATTGCTTATTATTGTGAATTGTTCAGTTTGCACACCTGATGAAATCTATATCACGCATTTCACTTCTGAGCTGCCTACAGAAGGCAAAGTTAGGTATATATCCATGTGTTATAGAGACACTAATCGACAGAGGTATCCCATGTTGTTTTTTCGATGTTTCTAAGTTTGCCATTACGTGGGAGCTCAGAGGCTGTGCTGCTATTTCTCATATGTTTTGACACGAGTTAGCTCAGTAATATCCCCTGCATTTATATGCGGGCCGAGTTGTCAGGCTCTCTAGTTGTAAATAATGTATATTTTTTCCCTCTATGAGATGAACGCTCAAGCATCTATTCTTTTTGCTCTTTTGGTATTGCGACGAGCTTCCAAGGGAGAGAGACGGCCTTTCCCACCCAACTGTTGTGTTCCCATTTCTGTCAAGAAACCTTCCCCAATTCACTTTCTCAAACCTGTCTACAAGCAAGCTGGACATATATCTCAATATCAAGAACTGCACTATCCATATGATGAGCATCTAGATCAATCATGTAAACAAGTTTTCCTATGCATTGGTCATTCATAGTGATCTAAAAATGAATCGAATCAGCATTTCTGTCGTCCGATGAACAAGATACTCCCTTCCATTTCTTTTACAGCGTAATAACTAGCAAACAAACACTATTACAATCATAAGAAATCTCGCAAAATCTAGGATCAAACTCAGGACTCCAGTGGCCCATTTTGGGAAAACATAAGTATGGGCCGCACCAGGCCCAAATTGAATAAGCAATTGCGAGCCAGAATCGTGGCAGAATCATCAGCATATGTTAACTTTCGTTTTCTGTCCCCAAAATGCTATGCCACAATAGTCTTTTTCGCTACTGCTACTGCTTCTAGATTCATTGATTTGCACAGGTTTGCTTATTATTACAAGAAAAAAGATTTGGAGTAGAAGCAACACTATTGTTACCCTAGAACATACCGTTATGGAACTGGCCACTTCACTTTGCTACACTTCTCCAAACAATCTCACAGCCGATTATAATAATAATCCTAGGTACCCATCAAAAACCAAGTTTAACCCACCTTTTTATCCATGGGTTCCTACGCGAAGATCTAAAACTTCGGGATCTTCTTCTTTATCAAGAATGGTTTCAAATGGGTATGCTGGTAGAAGCAGCAGCAACTTTAGATATGGAGATGGTAATACTGTTATTACTAATACCAACTACAAGCAGCGACAGAAATACACGCAGATGGAGTCATGTTTAGTCATACCTCCACCTAAAGGTAGAAAGCCACGTGCCATCATCAAATTCCTTGGTGGTGCCTTCATTGGAGCTGTCCCTGAAGTCACTTACAGGTAATCGATCCTTTTCCTTTCAATGAACAATCTTTTATTAGTTTTTGTTTTGGATTTTGATGTTATGATTTGTTGTTGTTGTTGTTTCCTTAATTTTGCAGTTGTTTGATTGAGCTATTGGCAAAGGATGGTTATGTTGTTATTTTAGTGCCTTACAACGTGACATTCGATCATTCTAAAGCTGCTGATCAAGTCTATGAGAGGTTCAATGCTTGCTTGGATTTATTACTGCAATCTGGATTGCCCCATGATGGTTTAACTGCTTCGGAGCTTGTTGGCCTTCCACTTTTTTCTGTTGGTCACAGGTGTGTTACCTGCCTTCAACTTCTAAGTAGCAAATGTGTTACCTTTTAAGAGCATTTTTTTGGAATTTAATTAGCAACCCAGAAATGAATTCACACATGTTTTGTTGTTTTACATGGATGTTGAAGCAATGGGGCACTTCTCCAAGTTCTAACAGGAAGTTATTTCTGTGAGAAGATACCAAAGGTTTGGTTTCCCTTTTCTATTCTACTGGACCTTCAAGGTTTTGCTTGTCTAATAGTCAGGAAGAAAAATGGAAGTTCTGTGGTTTTCAGTGGTGGAAGCAGAACGCAGATTATGAGATTTTGTTTTAGTTTTCAAATAACTTGAATGTTTTATAGAGTGTGACGAAGAATGTCGTCTTTTGTCTAAGGCTAATGCCATAATCTCATTCAACAACAGGCCTGCTACAGAGGCGGTGCCATATTTTGAGCAGGTAAATATGTCCATTTCATAATACTCGGTGCCTCTTGTTTTGTTTCATGAGTTTTACTGTTACGCAAATCAAACGATTAGAGTTTCTATGCCAGGAATTGTATGCTTTCATGTCTTTCTCTTGATCAGGGTTACCTCAAGTGTGCATATGGACATGTGCCTGTATGGTGCTTGTGCATACATCTGTATATTTAATTATTGTTTTCTTTGTTTGCCTGAAGCTCCTTTTGCTTTGATAGAGATGCAATGAATTTGTGACGTTGGGAACGCCTTTTACCTTCAAAAGGCTTTCCTACACTGATTAGAAAGTAGTACATATGGACTTCCCAAACAAAATATGCATTTAGTAAAATTATGTGGACATTAGGGACACAAACCTAAGTATTGCAAAGAAATTTAGTCAGCAACTCTTCTCTTTGATGATATGATTGACTGTAGCCTTTGTTTGTTCATTCTTCTTTTTGGGACTCAACAAAGTTTGATTTCCTAGCAGTTTCTGATTCTAAAAGCATAGGGTTTTATATTGATGATAACACTGATGTTGTCACTAGTTATATATGAACCAATAAAAAGTTCTTCGACACTCTCCATGGAAGCCCTTTGAATTTGGGCAGGAAGTGGAGTTTTTAACCCTAAGTTGTATGAGTGCATTAATCTTCCATGTTGGTCACTCAAGATGAGGCATTTGCACAACATAAGTTTCTCCTGTCTAATAAATATTCAGGTCTCCCTGTTTTTCAATGCTTCTCTACAGCTAGGTCCACTAGTTAATCAGATGATGCCTGTTGTCGAAGCTTCTCCAATGTATGCGATGGCCAGGAGTGCATCAGGTAAATTGCATATTGACTCTTCCATTTAAAATCTTGTCCTTTCCAGTTTACCTTTAGAATACAAGTTTTTCTTTTGGTTTTTAATTGTCTTAGCTCACTTTGATTGTCTTCACTTTTTCTTTAGTTTATGGAATTCCATGCATTTTATCTCGACAAATTTTCCTGCAATGTTTCATATGTAGGAGATGCATGGAAGGTTCTGCTTGATACAGCTGGAACAATTATACCTGATAGCGAACAAGAAGCCCTAATTTCATTGACCAAATTTGTTGATCAGTTGCCATCAGTATTTGGTCAGGTACTTTCATATCTACTAGAAGCTTCTATGTGAACACATTTAACATCCAGTTCCAATTTCATATAGAATGGTTTTGTTTCTCTCTACTTGAAATTTGAAACAATGACTGAGCCTTGATCGAACCATTCCTGTTGATAAATCTCCTCGTCTGTGTATATGAATTTATTTTTAAGGTTCTTAGAGATTTGTTCTTTTTATACTAGGGAGTTGAAGAATTGGAAACCCGGATTGATTATCTTAAGTTCTGAATTTTTTGTGGATTAGCAGACCAATTCATCTTTATTTTTCTTCTGTTGTAATTATTCAGTTCAATTTTCTCTAGATGGAAGCTGGTAATTTTGTGGATTCTAACTATATGCATCTATTTGACGTCATTTCTATTAGGTCACAGAAGGGATATCAGAGTTCAAGCCAACACCCTCTGAAAACCGTGATTGTTGCAGGAACTCGTATAATGTTCAACACACATTACTGGTATGCATGATGCCCTGGATGTTCCAGAATTCATACAAGTGGATAGCCTTTATATTCTGGTGTATTATAGAATTGAAGACATATATTCTGCTGTCTTAGGTGAAGTTCAACTCTGATGCGATTGATGAGACAGATGTCCTTGAAGAGACCCTGAAACCTCGTGTTGAGTCCATAGGTGGAACAATAGAAAAGGTCCAATTAAGTGGCAGCCATATCACCCCATGCATACAGGTATGTTATGCATACATCAGTCATGAATTTGCCTATATGCACAGTGTGTGTTTTGTCATCCAGCATGTACATACTCTGTGAATCATTGCCATAGCGTTGGAAGTTTCTTGTATATTTATACCAAGAATACACATCTTTGGGTTAATGTTGTGGCTTGGAGGCTAATGCTGTGAAATTCTTCCTCTTTAACAATTCAAAACCATATGCAAGTTAGGCATCCCCTCATGGAGTGAAATGTAATAGGGCATCCTCTAATATCTGATCTGTCTAGCAGACACTTCCTCTATTTCACTTTCGCCTTCTCTCATGCTGAAAGTGCCCAGAGCACTGATGCTCCTTTCTCGTGCTTGCATTTTTTAAAGATTGTCCCTTGAGAACAGCCGTCTGTCCTGGAAACAAAAATCGAATTTGTTCATCACTCACCAGTCAAGTAAAAATAAAAGGATCTCATTACTAGTTTTTCCAAGAGATATTTTCCCACTCAAGTCCGAACTCCAATTGTGCTTTTAAGTTCTGCTTTACATTACATCTACTTTTGGACAACATTGATTCTCATGCCGGTGGGTGATGATTGTGGATCTCTTATCTTGTACTATTGTCTACTATGGACTCATGTGGAGGTTCATTTTTCTGGAGTCTGCTTTATGCTTAAAGGCAGTAACGAGTGTTCAAGAAAGGCCACAAGCCAGAAAGCTTTAGGATACTTAATGCAAATAGCAAACGAGATATATTACACTTGACACCATTGTGAACAATATTTCCCTTAATAGTGCATGTAGAGTTGCAATTGCACCCATATAAATATAAATAGCTATTAATTCCTGGCACCATGCATGTGAAGTATTGACATGCTTTGTTGCATGAGGATCCTGTGTCCTTCTGGTTTTCCTTCCTGATGGATCAACCATTTTATCATTAAAATTCATCACTAACAAAAATTTTATTTGCTGCCTCTAATTAGGAACCAAAATGGCAAGCAGGTTATGTGTACACTCCTGTAGATGCCATTGCTCAAGGCCTTAAAACTCTCTCATTGAATGAGACTAAAGTCCTCTCCAGAACCATCTGTGACTGGCTCAGGTGTTTTGAAGATTTGAGTGCTTGATGTCCAGCATAAGGTTTTTTGAACGGTGCATCCTTTCATTAGAAAAAAGGAATGTCATAAGATCCTGGTTCATAAATATGGTTTGTGGTAAGTACAGATTCACCAAAGCTGATTTACCATCATGTAAATACATGCATGCTTTTGCATTAGAGTATCTTTGGTAGGCAAAGGCAAATGCATTTTGCCCCCGTAGTTGATTGAAGTTTCTGTATAGTTAAGCGTACAGTCTCTCTCTCTCTCTCTCTCTCTCTCAACAATAACTAATGAATATTTCCATGGTATCCTGCCATTATAATGCTATTGATGTCTAGAGATGTTTTGAATATTCTTGTCAGAACTTTTCGAAGAAATACAAATTCTGCTTCAGAATTGCAATAGCCCTATGTCTACCCTGGAAGTTTCAATTGAACTAAAACTCGAATGTAGAGAGATGTTTCTAGAGTGCATGTGCCCTTATTTTTATTTTTAATGAACTCTTGATGTTGGAAAGAGCAATTACTGTACTATTGTGCTGCAACCAATGAATATACACAACTGCTACCGATTGTTGAGCAATTTAAACAAAAATTGCTACCTGCAGAACAACTGCAGTACTTCTCTTTTATTAATCAAGGAAACGTGCCAATGCTCAATGATACATCATTTCCATCATGCACGCATTAGATTTTCTATTTGTCTTTGAAGGAAAGAAAAATTCATAATTTTAGACGACCCGAACAAAAATTGCTCCCTGCAAAACAATTATAGGTTTTTCCTTTGGCACATGCGAAATAGCCAAATCATGACAATTTATATAATCTTGATTCCTGGAAATGTTTCCCTTCATGCTGCTGCCTTCACTTTCTCAATGAGATCTGCAGCATCTTGAACAGTTGCAATGTTCTCTGCACCACCTTCGCCTATTGACACGCCGAATTGTTCTTCCAAAGCCATCATTATTTCTACCTGAAGTTATTTACAATGTTATACATGGCTCAGCTCATGAAGTGAAAATGTCAAGCAATTACACAATGTTAACATGTACTCTTGTCTACATCAGGTTTTATTCTCTCTATGCCTTTGTAGTTACCCGAGGCCTACAGTATTATGGGATGGTAAAGAAATAGGAAAGGACACGCACCATGGATGAATAATTAAGAAAGGATACAAAATTAGAAGAATTCCATGTTAAAAGAGGGAATACCGTGTCAAGGGAGTCAGCACCCAAGTCAGCAAACTTGGTTTCAGGAGTTACTGTGCTGACTTCAACAGACAATTGCTTAGCAATGGTGCTTTGGACTGTTTCCAGGGTTTCAGGTTGAGCCTAGTCATTTAAACATTTCACTTCGTAAGCTTCACAGAATGACATTTATAAAGCAAAAAAAAGGGCAGGGTACGAGGAACTGAATTTCTCACAGAGCATGAAATTGTGGCCTTGAAGCATCTAGACCTGGTAGAGGAAATGCTAGCTGCCTTTGAGAATTGAATATTCTGGGCATGTTTTAGCCCGAAAAATAAAGGGCCTCCCTGCATTAGGAATACTGTTTGCATTACATATTTATCAACAAACAAAAAAAGTATAATTACCGCATCTTTTGTAACATAATTAGAAATGGGAGTGTCACTAACATTGACAGAGAAGCTCTTTTGCTGAACGGTGGAGAAACTGGCCCTGGTAGTGGTGGGCAGGGCAACCAGTGGACATGCAGGGGCTGCAAGGAAGCTGGCCATATGTGCTGTTCAACAGTTGCAACCCCAAAAACGGAAAAATAATTTGAAACAAGAGAGTGAGTTGATGAAGTCTGAAGTTAATTCATGTATATATAGGGAATTTATATGAACTATCTGCCTGCACATCAGGGGAAGAGCTGATGATTCCAACATAGGTTTTTTGTCGTAGGGCCTAGGAGTTGGGCGGTCACTCCCATGGTGGCCGTCTGCTTATGAGCTAAGTTCAAAGCAGTCCTGGCTTACACTTGAATGAATAAATTAAAGATAATTCCAAATTTAGCTCATGAAGGAATTGGCTGGATGGCTGACGATCGATCCATAAAACACAATTTGGTGCCTTGCTGAGGATGCGAACAGGCCGCTTCTATTATTATTCCCTTCAAATAATGCTTTTTCATCATTCGGTGCCGATGATTGTTCAAAAAATCTATGGCAAATGAATGAATGATGTTCTTTCAAATAAACTATAAATAATAACATTTTAAATTATGGACTCTACTTGTGCAGGAACTTATTCAATGAGAACACAGTCATCCTGCACTTCTCGAAGAAGACTTGAAAGATTTTATGATCGGGATTATTCTAGAAAACTGCATGAATTTTGTAGTTTAAGATCTCCCTGTTTAGTCTTTGTAAAGGATTCAAAAGTCCTGTTTTATTTAGAGTTCTTGTTTTCTTCTCTCATTTAGGGCGTGTTTCGCATATTACGGTCAAAACATTATTTGCTCAAAATTTAAAATTGTTTTTTTTTTGTTAAAATTATTATTTTTTATATATTTTTAGATTGTGTTGTTAAAAGTAAATATTAAAAAATAATAAAAAATACTTCAAAACACAATTTCTACCGCAATCAAAATCAATTACTTTACATTAACATTTTTCCAGTAATTCCTAAATCTGTCCTTTTTTCTTACAATTTATAAGTTTATTGTTCTCAGCACTTTATTGTCATGCTTTTCTTTATGTGTAATTTACTTGCTTTCTTTACAGTTTTATTTATTGCCTTGTTTAACTTTCAATTGATTTAATTAATTGCTTCCTTTTCCATGTAATTTAATATTTTTTAGTCTTACAAGTACTTTGCTCAAAGCAATGCAATGCAAGCTCCCCGTATTTTAATTATAAATCTCTATGATCTACAGCTCAACATATATAGACCTCATAGTTTATTTAGAGTAAACCTCTAGGTTTATTGGGCAACATTTTTTTAACCTATATTATTTTTCCAATATTTTTCAAATTGTGTTAATAATCGAAAATATCCAAGGAATTGTTACTGTCCTTCTTATTTAGGGGTTACAATTCTATTTACTTTTTAGATATATAGTTTGTGCATAAACAACTTAGATAGACACCCAAGTTATTTAAGATCTAGTCCCTTGTGCTTTCACTTTTTATTTTCTATAAGGTAAATTATATATCACAATATTTTATTTATTTTATAAATATATATAAACTACTGAAAAATAAAAAAATATTATCTGAAAATACGAATCTGTCATAAATAATATTGTTGCCGCAATCAAGACGAGGTGATAGAGATGGGACGATTTGTGTCATGTATGAAATATAGAGAAGCAGTAGAGCAATAAATATTTATGCACATTAATTGTCTTAAGATACATCAATGTTGTTAATCCTCTAGTCTGATGAAACTTGGAGGTAAGAACTCTCTAAACTATGCCTCCTTTACCCACCTAAATATTAATTTTTTTTTAAAAAATAAATTTCATTCCTGTAAATTTTATTTTCATGGTTTTATATGTTAATATGTATTTCTATTTATATTCTCTCATGTATTGGTGTCTTATAGAATATTTTAACTTTATACTAATGATTTATTTCACAAAATATAATTTAATTTTATCATAAAAAACAATTGAAAGAACAAAGACCGTCATTTATAAAAAACAAAGCCTTTTTTTTTAAAAAAAAGTATGAAAAAATAAGTTTTGCCCTTGAAGTTTTGAATTATATATGTTTGGTCCTTATTATTTTATTTTTCTTTGTTTCAATCCAAAATTTTATTTTTGTCATGTTCACTCTCTCGATGTTGTGGAAGGTAAGATAAAGTTGTTGAAAAAAGGTGATAAAAGAGAAAGTTATTGGTTGATTATCAAAATAGCTGAACTTGTTGTCAATGGGTTCGTTTTAAAAAGAAAAATTCAATGAAAGTAGTTTCATTCTTTAAACATGTCAGAAAAA
>Ga0307515_10008687_pt1:2500-19757 | contig 19757 bp, 13 predicted proteins | sample 17_EM_MG_FD_194513 | JGI IMG/M metagenome (GOLD analysis project Ga0307515, IMG submission 194513) | Populus trichocarpa ectomycorrhiza microbial communities from riparian zone in the Pacific Northwest, United States - 17_EM | ecosystem: Host-associated > Plants > Roots >... | reverse complement strand
GACCACGCATGTCCTGTCGTCCGGGGTGGCGGGAACCATGGCTGCCAACGGCTCCGGCCTGCAATGGTCGACCGTGCGCAACATGCTGGTGGCCTGGGTGCTGACGCTGCCCGCCTCGATCGCCATTGCGTTTGTTCTCTACGTCGTGCTGCGGCAGGTTTTCTGAGACGGGTTCAGGGTGAATTGAGAGCCGCTTCGGTCTTTTGGCCGGGGCGGCTTTTTCTATCCGCATTGATGGCGGGAATGGACGCTTTTTCGCGTCGGTGCTATCGCTGGACTTATTGACACCAAGATAAGACCAGACCGTGAAAAACATCCTGTTCGTCTGCAGCCAGAACAAGCTCCGCAGCCCGACCGCCGAGCAGGTTTTCGCAAGTTGGCCCGGCATCGAGGTTTCTTCGGCGGGCACGAATAACGACGCGGAAAATCCGCTGTCGGCGGAGTTGGTCGAATGGGCCGATATCGTGTTTGTCATGGAAAAGGCGCACCGCACCAAAGTTCAGTCCAGATATCGATCCGTTCTCAAAGGGAAACGGGTCATCTGCCTGAATATTCCGGATGACTATGCGTTTATGGATCCCGTGCTCGTCGAGCTGCTGACGACAAAGGTGCCTCGGCATTTGTAGGTTCGGTGCATAACGGATGAGGACGGAAATAGGTTTTGGGCGCGATTGTCGGCTCGGCCGGCTCCGACAGCCCTCGGTGACCAGCTCGTCCAGCAGGTCTTCTTCCATCCGCATTTCCCGCTCTTCGCCGAAGCTGTCGGCAAATTCCGCTTTTGAGCTGTTAGCGTTGATTGCAGCGGTTCTAAAATTGCTTATCGTTTCAGTAAGACCGCAAACGCGAGAAAAGGGATAAAAGTGACGGCGTCGGACGATTTGGCCACGGATTGGACGACGGATGTCATTCGGTTCCTAACACAAGCCCTGCCCACTTTTGATTATGGCGAGGGCTGGGACCATTACTTCATGACGGCCTATCAAATTGGCTGTGACGCATTGGTGGCGCTCGGGCAAGCCGAGGCAACCGATTGGGGCGCTATTCCGCACGCGCATCCTCGATTGCCGGACATCCTGCCACGTTGGGATGACATATGTGTCGCGGTCCTTTTCATGGCTACTCAGAATAATTTGCTCGAATATCGTCTTCCAGACGGAAGTAGGCCTCCTTCTAAAATGCTGGGGTTTACCGTGAGAGGCACAACGCTCGCTCCACCGAACATCGCGGCGGCCCAGGGTCTTGGCCCCGCCCGCGCCTCGCCGGAGGTTTTGTCGGTTTTGCAGTCGCTGAATCTCGTTGCTGACAGCCAGTGGACAAATGTTGCGGAAACCGTGCTCTGGCGTGATGGGCCCAGGGAATGGCAGATGAATATCACGTCAGACCCTCGGTTTGTGGAGGCTGTCACGCATGCCTGCGAGACGATGCCGGAGGGTATCCGAGCAGAGACAGAGCGGCTGGCGTTAATCACAGAGGCGGATGTAGTGGAGAAAAAGGCGCAACTTTTAGCAGGTGTCGAGAAGATGCGCGCCGAGTATGGCCCTCAAGCCAACATACACACAGACGTGACGCCAGAGGGCCTGCGAAGAAGTCTGGAATTTAGCCGGCGCCATGATCTTGACTGGTTGTTCTTTCGTCGTTGGCGGCTTGTGAACGGCTGGCTGACGCCCGATGAGGAAAAAAGGGCATTGACCATCTTTCACGATCCTCTCGCTATTGCGATGAGGCGTGCTGTCATCGCACGACTCTTCCCGGACCTGTCCTTTATGATCGATGGACCACGGCGAAACTGAGCAGCGAGTGTTCTTTTGTATCCGGTTGTATGCACATCCGGTAAGGTGAACGGTGCCTTCTCCACCATTGCACCCCGCCGCCAATTTCGCTAAGAGACCGCGAACTTCTCAAAGCAGGCGCGGACCCAAGCGCGGCAGGCAGTACCGGTAGAGGCATATGGCACGCATCGTGATGAAATTCGGCGGCACGTCCGTCGCGGATATGGATCGCATCAGGAATGTGGCCCGCCATGTGAAACGTGAAGTCGATGCCGGCCATGAGGTTGCGGTCGTGGTGTCGGCGATGTCGGGCAAGACCAACGAGCTGGTTGCCTGGACGCGCGATGCCTCGCCGATGCATGACGCGCGCGAATATGATGCCGTGGTTGCTTCCGGCGAGCAGGTGACCTCGGGTCTTCTGGCGCTGGCCTTGCAGAATATCGGCATCAATGCCCGCTCCTGGCAGGGCTGGCAGATCCCGATCAAGACCGACAATGCCCATGGCGCGGCGCGTATTATGGAGATCGACGGCTCGGAGCTGATCCGCCGGTTTGGCGAGGGCCAGGTGGCCGTCGTTGCCGGCTTCCAGGGGCTTGGGCCGGACAACCGGATCGCGACGCTCGGGCGCGGCGGGTCGGACACCTCGGCGGTGGCGATCGCAGCGGCGATCAAGGCGGATCGTTGCGACATCTATACCGATGTCGACGGCGTCTACACCACCGATCCGCGCATCGAGCCGAAGGCGAAGCGCCTGAAGAAGATCGCGTTCGAGGAAATGCTGGAAATGGCATCGCTCGGCGCCAAGGTTTTGCAGGTTCGCTCGGTCGAGCTTGCCATGGTATTCAAGGTTCGCACTTTCGTGCGCTCCAGTTTCGATGACCCAGACGCGCCGGGCATGGGCGATTTTTTAAACCCGCCGGGCACACTGATTTGTGATGAGGAAGAGATTTTGGAACAGGAAGTCGTTACCGGCATCGCCTATGCCAAGGATGAAGCGCAGATCTCGCTGCGGCGCCTGGCCGACCGGCCCGGCGTTTCGGCGGCGATCTTCGGGCCGCTGGCCGAAAGCCACATCAATGTCGACATGATCGTCCAGAATATTTCGGAAGACGGTTCGAAGACCGACATGACGTTTACGGTGCCCTCGACCGACGTCGACAAGGCGCTGAAGGTGCTGAACGACTCGAAGGACAAGATCGGCTTCGACGTCATCCAGAACGAATCAGGCCTGGTCAAAGTCTCGGTCATCGGCATCGGCATGCGCAGCCATGCGGGCGTGGCTGCGTCCGCTTTCCGCGCACTTGCCGAAAAAGGCATCAACATCAAGGCGATCACCACCTCGGAAATCAAGATTTCCATCCTGATCGACGGCGCTTATGCCGAATTGGCCGTTCGCACTTTGCATTCCGTCTACGGTCTGGATAAGAGTTAAGACAAGCGGCGGCGACGACGTTTCGGCGCGGGTGCGCCGGAACAATTTTGCCGCCTGGAGTTGTTGACTTTCAGACAGGAGACGAAGCGCGATGAGAGACCTCTCCGCAGGTCCACGCGTCCTTCTCAAGCGGTTGCGCGAACTGATGGCGGAACCGCTCGAGCCGCAGGAGCGCCTTGACCAGATTGTTCGCCAGATCGCGCAGAACATGGTCGCGGAGGTGTGCTCGGTCTACGTGCTGCGCTCCGACGGCGTTCTCGAACTCTACGCCACCGAAGGTCTGAACAAGGACGCGGTCCATCTGGCGCAATTGCAGATGGGGCAGGGCCTCGTCGGCACGATTGCCGCCAGCGCCCGGCCGCTCAATCTCTCCGATGCGCAGGCGCATCCGGCCTTTACCTATCTGCCGGAGACCGGCGAAGAAATCTATCATTCGTTCATGGGCGTGCCGATCTTGCGCACCGGGCGCTCGCTCGGCGTTCTCGTCGTGCAGAACAAGGCGAGCCGCAACTATCGCGACGACGAGGTCGAGGCGCTCGAGACCACGGCGATGGTGCTGGCCGAAATGGTCGCGACCGGGGAACTGAAGAAGATCACCCGGCCGGGGCTGGAACTCGACCTGTCGCGTCCCGTGACGATCGACGGCAACAGCTTCAACGACGGCATCGGGCTTGGCTATGTCGTGCTGCACGAGCCGCGCATCGTCGTCACCAATCTTTTAAACGACGACACCGATCATGAGCTCGGCCGGCTGGCGGAAGCGCTGGGCTCGTTGCGCATCTCGATCGACGACATGCTGTCGCGCCGCGACGTGTCGATGGAAGGCGAGCATCGCGCGGTGCTGGAAGCCTACCGGATGTTTGCCCATGACCGCGGCTGGGTGCGCAAGCTCGAAGAGGCGATCCGCAACGGGTTGACGGCGGAAGCAGCCGTCGAGCGGGTGCAGAGCGAAACCAAGGCGCGGATGATCCGGCTGACCGACCCGTACCTGCGCGAGCGCATGCATGATTTCGACGACCTCGCCAATCGGCTGCTCCGGCAGCTGACCGGCTATGGCGCCAAGCTTTCGGCGACGGATTTTCCGGCGGATGCGATCGTCGTCGCGCGCGCCATGGGTGCTGCCGAACTGCTCGATTATCCGCGCGAAAACATCCGCGGCGTGGTGCTGGAAGACGGCGCCGTGACCAGCCATGTGGTGATCGTCGCGCGCGCCATGGGCATTTCGGTGGTCGGCCAGGCGGCGGGCGTGGTGGCGCTGGCCGAAAACGGCGATGCGATCATCGTCGATGGCGACGATGCCAAGGTGCACCTGCGGCCGATGGCCGACCTGCAGCGGGCATATGAGGAAAAGGTGCGGCTCAGGGCCCGCAAGCAGGAGCAGTTCAAGGCGCTGCGCGGCGTCGAACCTTTGACCAGGGACGGCAAGCGGATCAAGCTGCAGATGAATGCCGGCCTGATGGTGGACCTGCCGCAGCTTGTCGAATCCGGGGCGGAGGGCATCGGCCTGTTCCGCACCGAGCTGCAGTTCATGATCGCCTCGACCATGCCGAAGATGGAGGAGCAGGAAGTCTTCTACCGCAACGTCCTGAAACAGGCGGCCGGCAAACCTGTGACCTTCCGCACGCTGGATATCGGCGGCGACAAGGTACTGCCTTATCTGAGGGCGATGGAAGAGGAAAACCCGGCGCTCGGCTGGCGGGCGATCCGCCTGTCGCTGGATCGTCCCGGCCTGTTGCGCACGCAGCTGCGTGCCATGCTGAGGGCCTCGGCGGGGCAGGAATTGCGCATCATGCTGCCGATGGTGACGGAAGTCTCCGAACTGCGGACAGTGCGCGAACTCTTACAGAAGGAAATCCAGCGCCAGTCGAAGATCGGCGAGCAATTGCCGCGCAAGCTGCAGTTCGGCGCCATGCTGGAAGTGCCGGCGCTGCTCTGGCAGCTGGACGAGCTGATGGACGAGGTCGACTTCGTCTCGGTCGGGTCCAACGACCTGTTCCAGTTCTCGATGGCGGTCGATCGCGGCAACGCGCGGGTATCGGATCGTTTCGACGTGCTCGGCCGGCCGTTCCTGCGCATCCTGCGCGACATCATCCGGGCGGGCGACCGCAACGAGACCTCGGTGACGCTTTGCGGCGAGATGGCGAGCAAGCCGCTGTCGGCGATGGCGCTGCTCGGCATCGGCTATCGCTCGGTCTCGATGTCGCCGACGGCTGTCGGGCCGGTCAAGGCAATGCTTTTGGCTGTTGATGTCGACAAGCTTTCGGCCATGCTGCATGCGGCGCTGGATGACACCAGGGCCCGGACCCCGGTGCGCCAGATGCTGGTGGATTTCGCGACGGAGAATGGGGTTCCGGTTTAGCGGCGGGTTGTCAGAGTTTGTAGACGCTCACCCCCCTCTGTCACTCCGTGACATCTCCCCCTCAAGGGGGGAGATTGGCCGTGATGATTGTGCGACCCTGACTTTGCTGTAGATAGGGAAAAGAATGATCTCCCCCCTTGAGGGGGAGATGTCACATTGGTGACAGAGGGGGGTAAGCCTCCGCGAATTCGGACTGAATGACGGACGGCCGCGCGAAGCGACTGTCCCCACGGAGTAAACATTGGCAACCTTACCTGTTGAAAAAATGCGCGAACTGGAACGCCGCTTCGGCGAGATCGAGGCGCGGATGTCGGAAGGACCGGCGGCGGATGTCTATGTGAAGCTGGCGTCGGAATATTCCGAGTTGCAGCCGGTGGTGACGAAGATCCGGCTTTATGAAAAATCTCTTGCCGAGCTTGCGGATGTCAACGCGCTGATGAACGACCGCACGACGGATCGCGAGATGCGCGATCTGGCCGAGATGGAAAAGCCCGAGATCGAGCAACGCATCGAAACGCTGGAGCAGGAGATGCAGATCCTGCTCCTGCCGAAGGACGCGGCCGACGAAAAGAGCGCCATCCTTGAAATCCGCGCCGGCACCGGCGGTTCGGAAGCAGCCCTTTTCGCGGGCGATCTCTTCCGCATGTACGAGCGTTATGCCTCGGCCAGGGGCTGGAAGGTCGAGGTGCTGTCGGCCAGCGAAGGCGACGCCGGCGGCTACAAGGAAATCATCGCGACCGTGACCGGGCGCGGGGTGTTTTCGAAGCTCAAATTCGAATCCGGCGTGCATCGGGTGCAGCGCGTGCCGGATACGGAAACGCAGGGGCGTATCCATACGTCTGCCGCGACCGTTGCCGTCCTGCCGGAAGCCGAAGACATCGACATCGAGATCCGCCAGGAAGATATCCGCATCGACACGATGCGCTCGTCGGGCGCCGGCGGACAGCACGTCAACACGACGGACTCGGCTGTGCGCATCACCCACATGCCGTCCGGCATCGTCGTCACCTCCTCGGAAAAATCGCAGCACCAGAACCGCGCCAAGGCGATGCAGGTGCTGCGCTCGCGGCTCTACGACATGGAGCGGCAGAAGGCCGACAGCGAACGGTCGGCGTCACGCAAGAGCCAGGTTGGCTCGGGCGACCGTTCCGAGCGCATCCGCACCTATAATTTTCCGCAGGGGCGCGTCACCGACCACCGCATCAACCTGACGCTCTACAAGATCGACCGGATGATGATGGGCGAGATCGACGAGGTGGTCGACGCGCTTCTGGCCGACTACCAGGCCGACCAGCTGGCGCAACTGGGTGAGGTCAAGGGATGACCGATACGCTCGACAGCCTGTTTGCCGAGGCGCGGGCCCGGTTTCTGAAAGCCCATATCGGCGAGGCGGCGCTCGATGCCCGCGTGCTGATTTCCGGGCTGCTCGACCTGCCGGCGGTGGCGTTCATGACGCGCGGTGACGAGGTGGTTTCGCAAAAGGACGTGCTGCGCATTCGCGCGGCGATCGACCGCCGCGCGGCGCACGAGCCGGTTCACCGCATTCTCGGGCAACGCGAATTCTACGGGCTGATGCTTGGGATGTCCGAGCACACGCTGGAGCCCCGGCCGGATTCGGAGATGATCGTCGAGGGGCTCATCCCGTTCGCGCAGAAGATCGTCGGTGCGAAAGGATGCTGCCAGATCATCGATCTTGGCACCGGTACCGGCGCTATCTGCCTGGCTCTGCTCAGTGCCGTGCCGGAAGCAACCGGGGTGGGTTCCGATCTGTCGGCGGGAGCCGTTGCGATGGCGCAGGCCAATGCCGTGCGCAACGGCCTCGACCAGCGCTTTTCGGGCGTGGAAAGCGACTGGTTCGGCAGCATTGTCGGCAAGTTCGACATCATCGTGTCAAATCCACCCTATATACGCACGGAGATAGTGGCGTCGCTGGCGCCCGAGGTGCGGGATCATGATCCGGCGCTGGCGCTGGATGGCGGCGTCGATGGTCTGGACGCCTATCGCACCATCGCCGCCCATGCCGCCGGCCATCTGGCCGATGACGGCATTGTCGGCGTCGAGATCGGCTATGACCAGATGCAGGTGGTGGGTGAGCTTTTCGAAGGCGAAGGCTTCCGGGTGATCGACCGGGTGCGCGACCTCGGCGGAAACGACCGCGCCATCCTGTTCTCGCTCGGCCGCTAGGCCCTACAAACAGGCGTATATCGCAATGTTCTTTTTTGAAAACGTGAAGAAAAGGCTTGGAATCACACGGGAAGCGGGCTAGGTTGCCAGCTACGCACTGGGCAAAAGGTCACGGACCACAGATTCGTTCCGGTCAGACCTTGCCGCAGGGATTACTCTCAAAAAAGAGTTGCTAAGGTTCGACAGTGCCTGGTGCGGGTACCTGTTAATTTGACTTTAACCAGCGACGGTGCCGTCATGAGGCGGTTGGGTCGCGGCGCGTGCCTGCTTGATCCGGAATCCCCTGATACGGAATTTCTGGCAAGCCACGAAGCCACAAGATCATCAATATCAAGAGAATCCAGGTGAGTGAACGATGAGGCCAGGACAGCAGAACAAGCGCGGCCGTGGGCGTAACAACAACAATACCAGCAGCAGCAGCAACAATGGCGGCGGTGGCAATAACAACAACAACAACAATCATAACCGGAAGGGTTCCAACCCTCTGACCCGCACGTATGACAGCTCCGGCCCGGACGTGAAGATCCGCGGTACAGCCCAGCACATCGCCGAGAAATACGGCAATCTTGCCCGTGACGCGCAGAGCTCCGGCGACCGGGTTGTGGCTGAAAACTATCTGCAGCATGCCGAACACTACAACCGCATCATTGCCGCCGCCCAGGCGCAGATGCAGGAACGTTTCCAGCGTGACGACCGTGGCGACTACAACGATCGCAACGATTTTCAGGACCGCGACGGCAACGAGCGCGACGACGACATGGACCAGGGCGACAACGACGAGAACTCCGTCGGCCAGGACCAGCAGCTCGAGCAGGAGCGGCACCACCAGCAGGCAGAGCGTCAGCAGCGCCAGTCCGATGGCGAACGTCAGCAGCGTCAGCCGGAGCAGCAGGATCGCCAGCGCCAGTCTGATCAGCGCCAGCCCGATCAGGAGCGTCCGCGCCAGGACCGTCAGCGCCAGCAGGACCGCCCGCGTCCGCCGCGCCCGGAACAGGCACAGCAGCGGCCGGACCTTGCTCCGCAGCCCGTCATCGACGGTTCCGGCCCGCAGCCGGTGATCGAAGGCACGCCGGTCGAGGTCTCCCTGGAAGAAGAAGCACCGACAGGCCGCGCTCCGACGCGCCGCCGCACGGCTCCCCGTCCACGCCGCCAGCCGCGCCGCGGCGAAGCCGGTGGTGACGAGGCTGCTGAAACAGCGGAAGCCGGTGGCGAACAGGCTGGCGAGAAGCCGGCTCTGGTCGAGGTTGCCGGCGAATAAGCTGCAGCAGGTTGCCGAACAGCAGCGACCATGCATTCCGAATAGAAAAAACCGGCTCGCTTTGCAGCCGGTTTTTTGCATTTCACGAAGGATACCATCGAGGTTGACCGGCCGGCGGCGTGCCTGTAAGTGCTTTCCAAGGTTTTCAGATACCTGCCGCTCGCGGACGTTTTGTCCTGGTGAAAGTCTGGCTTTGAAGCTGTATCTCACCCTCGATGCATTTCGTGCGGTAGGCAATGCGAGCCCCCTCCTTCAGTTCGAAATGCCATGTTGAGGAGAGCGGGATGTCGCCAGACAGTTCCAGCCAAAATGCCTATTTGACTGCACCTCTTGGTGCGATTTTCACCAGGACGGCGCTACCTATTATCCTCGTGATGAGCATGAACGGTCTGCTGACCGTCGTCGATGCTATCTTTCTCGGGCTTTATGTCGGCCCGGACGCGGTCGGGGCCGTAACGATCGTCTTTCCCGTCTTCATGCTGCTGGTCGCGCTTTCGACCCTCGTTGCCAGCGGCATGGCCAGCGTTCTTGCCCGCCATCTGGGCGCCGGGCGTTTCATCGAAGCGCAGTACACGTTCGTGGCCGCGCATGGGCTGGCGCTCGTAATCGGTATCGTTGCCATCATCCTGTTTGGCGCGTTTGGTGAAAAACTAGTTCTGCTCGTGGCCAATGGCGACGGGAACCTCGCCCGGATGGCCTATATGTATATCGCCATCCTGGTGTTCTCTTGTCCGATACAGTTCCTGCTTTCGGTCAATGCGGATGCATTGCGCTGCGAGGGCAGGGCGGGACTGATGGCGATCCTCAGTCTTGCCGTTTCGCTTGCGAACATGGCGTTCAATTATGTGTTTATCGTCTTCATCGGGCTGGGTGTCGCAGGCTCGGCCGGCGGAACCGCGCTTGCGCAGGCATTGGCGCTTAGCCTGCTTTTCGCCTTCCGGGCATTCGGGCGCACGGAACTCCGATTCTGCCTGTTGCCGCGTGCGAATCTCTTGAAGGATTGGGGTCGGATCCTGGCACTGGGCGCGCCGCAAAGCCTCGGCTTCATCGGTTTGGCACTCGTCTCTGGGACGGTCATCGCGTCGCTGCAGATGGCGGCGGGCGACCGTTATGATGTCGTCGTCTCGGCCTATGGGATCATCACCCGCGTCATGACATTTGCCTTCCTGCCGCTTCTCGGCATGAGCCAAGCCATGCAGGCGATTGTCGGAAACAACACCGGAGCAGGGAGGTGGCAGCGGGCACTGCAGGCATTGCGGCTCGGCGTCGCGGTGACGTTACTCTATTGCTTGGCCGTCGAAATCCTGCTGATCGGCCTTGCGGGACCGATCGGCTCGATCTTTGTCAGCGACGGGGCCGTGGTCGGCGATGTTGCGCGGATCATGCCGGTGATGGTTGCGATGTATTTCGTTTCCGGGCCTTTGATGATGATCGGCGGCTATTTCCAGGCGATCGGCGATGCCGGACGGGCGGCAGTGCTTGGGCTGTCGAAACCGTATCTGTTCACCATGCCACTGGTGATCGTTCTTGCGCTGACATTCGGAGAGAGCGGCATCTGGTTTGCCACGCCGATTGCGGAATTCTTGCTTTTCGGGGTGACCATGGGCGTTCTCTGGAGATCCGGAGGGCCGGGGCGGATAACCGCTGTCGTGAGAGGGGAAAGAGAGGCGAACAAGCCCCTTTAATTTCCAAAAGTCCTGCCCCATATTCACACTAAGCGACCGATCCTGTGCAACGCAGGGCTCCGGTCGATCATAGGCTTGCCTTTTGAGGGAGCCTCATTCCAACTGTCGGCAGTGCCAAGGATGGGCTGACCGATTACCGGAGGGTGACTGATGAATATTGAAAAATACTCCGAGCGCGTGCGCGGTTTTCTGCAATCGGCTCAGACCTATGCGCTGGCACAGGGCCATCCGCAATTCGTTCCCGAACATGTGCTGAAAGTCCTGCTCGACGACGACCAGGGCATGGCGGCATCGCTGATCGAGCGGGCCGGCGGCAGCGCCAAGGACGCAAGGCTTGCCAATGACGGCGCGCTTGCCAAGCTGCCGAAAGTCTCGGGCGGCAATGGCTCGCTGTCGCTTTCGCAGCCGCTTGCCAAGGTGTTCACCACGGCGGAAGAGGCCGCCAAGAAGGCGGGCGACAGTTTCGTCACCGTCGAGCGGCTGTTGCAGGCGCTGATCATCGAGACCTCGGCTGCGACCTCCGGCATCCTGACGAAGGCGGGGCTGACGGCGTCCAAGCTCAACCAGGTGATCAACGACATCCGCAAAGGCCGCACCGCCGATGGCGCCAATGCCGAGGCTGGCTTTGACGCGCTGAAGAAATATGCGCGTGACCTGACGGCAGACGCCCGCGACGGCAAGCTCGACCCGGTGATCGGCCGCGACGACGAAATCCGCCGCACTATCCAGGTCCTGTCGCGCCGCACGAAGAACAACCCGGTGCTGATCGGCGAGCCCGGCGTTGGCAAGACGGCGATCGCCGAAGGCCTCGCCTTGCGCATCATCAATGGCGACGTGCCGGAAAGCCTCAAAGACAAGAAGCTGATGGCGCTCGACATGGGCTCGCTGATTGCGGGCGCAAAATTCCGCGGCGAATTCGAAGAGCGGCTGAAGGCCATTCTGTCGGAGGTTCAGGCGGAAGCGGGCGAGATCATCCTGTTCATCGACGAGATGCACACGCTGGTCGGCGCCGGCAAGGCGGACGGGGCGATGGACGCCTCCAACCTCTTGAAGCCGGCGCTTGCGCGCGGCGAACTGCACTGCGTCGGCGCCACCACGCTCGACGAATACCGCAAGCATGTCGAAAAGGACGCAGCCCTTGCTCGCCGGTTCCAGCCTGTCATGGTCAACGAGCCGAATGTCGAGGACACGATCTCGATCCTGCGCGGCCTGAAGGAAAAATACGAACAGCATCACAAGGTACGGATCTCGGATTCGGCGCTGGTGGCGGCTGCGACCCTGTCCAACCGCTACATCACCGACCGGTTCCTGCCCGACAAGGCCATCGACCTGATGGACGAAGCCGCATCGCGGCTGCGCATGCAGGTGGATTCGAAGCCCGAAGAGCTGGACGAACTCGACCGGCGCATCATGCAGCTGAAGATCGAGCGCGAGGCGTTGAAAAAGGAAACCGACCGCGCCTCGAAGGACCGGCTGGAAAAGCTGGAACTCGACCTCACCGGGCTCGAGGAGCAGGCCGATGCGCTGACGGCGCGTTGGCAGGCGGAAAAGTCGAAGCTTGGTCTGGCTGCCGACCTGAAGAAGCAGCTGGAAGAGGCCCGCAACGAACTGGCGGCAGCGCAGCGCAAGGGTGAATTCCAGCGGGCAGGGGAGCTTGCCTATGGGGTGATCCCGAAGCTGGAGAAAGAACTGGAAGTCTCCGAAAGCCAGGACAGCTCGGCGCTGGACCCGATGGTGCAGGAAGTCGTGACCCCCGACAACATCGCCCATGTCGTGTCCCGCTGGACCGGCATTCCGGTGGAGAAAATGCTCGAAGGCCAGCGCGACAAGCTGTTGCGCATGGAAGACGAGCTCGGTAAATGGGTGGTCGGCCAGGGCGATGCGGTCCAAGCCGTGTCGCGCGCGGTTCGCCGTTCGCGGGCGGGTCTGCAGGATCCGAACCGTCCGATCGGTTCGTTTATCTTCCTCGGGCCAACCGGCGTCGGCAAGACGGAGCTGACCAAGGCTTTGGCGCGCTTCCTCTTCGACGACGATACGGCGCTGGTGCGCATGGATATGTCCGAGTACATGGAGAAGCACTCCGTCTCCCGGCTGATCGGCGCACCTCCCGGCTATGTCGGCTACGAGGAAGGCGGCGCGCTGACCGAAGCGGTGCGGCGCAAGCCCTACCAGGTCGTGCTGTTCGACGAAATCGAGAAGGCGCATCCGGACGTGTTCAACGTGCTGTTGCAGGTTCTCGACGACGGCCGCCTGACCGATGGCCAGGGCCGCACGGTGGATTTCCGCAACACGATGATCATCATGACCTCCAATCTCGGGGCGGAATATCTGTCGCAGCTTGGCGAAAACGATGACAGCGACATGGTGCGCGATCAGGTGATGGACGTGGTGCGCGGGCATTTCCGCCCCGAATTCCTCAACCGGGTCGACGAGATCATCCTGTTCCACCGCCTGAAACGCGGCGAGATGGGCACGATCGTCGATATCCAGCTGGAACGCCTGCGGCAGCTGCTTGCCGACCGCAAGATCACGCTCGAACTCGACGACGAGGCGAGAGCCTTCCTCGCCGACAAGGGCTACGATCCGGCCTATGGCGCGCGCCCCCTGAAGCGGGCCATCCAGAAATACGTCCAGGACCCGCTGGCCGAACAGATCCTGCAGGGGAATTTCCCGGACGGATCGACGATCAAGGCGTTTTCAGGCTCCGACCGGCTGAACTTCAAGCTGCGGGGCGGGGCGGAGAAGGCCGCTGCGTAAAGCCAGCGATGGTGTGACCAAAAACCTCTCCGGAGAGATCCGGGGAGGTTTTTTGATGCGTACTCATTTTATGCGCTGGACGAAATCCAGCAGCGCCCTCAGCCTCGGCGTCAGATTCCGGCGGTTTGGATAATAGAGGTAGAAGCCGGCGAACTGCGGGCAGAATTCTTCAAGCAGCGGAACGAGCGCACCCCGGTCGATAAGGGCTCGAAAGCTGTCTTCCATGCCGAAGGTGATCCCGGCGCCTGCGCAGGCGAGACGGATCATCAATCCCATATCGTTGGTGGTGAATTCGGGTTCGACGGTCACGCTGAAATCGCGTCCATCCTCCGTGAATTCCCAGCGATAGGGCGCGACTTTTGGGGCCGGGCGCCAGCCGATACACCTGTGACGGACCAGATCGCGTGGATGGCGTGGAGGATCAAAGCGCTGGAGATAGGCGGGTGCGCAAGCGGCAACTTGCCGCTGGGGACGGGACACCGATACCGCGATCATATCCTGCGCAATCACCTCGCCCAGACGCACGCCCGCGTCATACCCCTCCGCGACGATATCGAATTCCTCATCGGTGACGGTGATATCGAGCCGGACGTCGGGATTGGCATTGGCAAACGCCGCCAGCAACTCGCCGGAGAGGAATTTTTCGGCGATCGACGAGACGGCAAGCCTGAGCTGGCCCCGGGGACGGCCGTGCATGTCTGCTATGGTTGACAGGGCTGCGCCAACATCCGCGATGGCTGGGGCGATGTCGTCATAGAGCTGTTGGCCTTCTTCGGTCAGGCTGACGCTGCGCGTCGTCCGGCGCACGAGCAGAATGCCCAGCGTTTCCTCCAGTCGCGATATGGTCTGGCTGACGGCCGAACGGGTGACACCGATCCTGTCCGCCGCAGCGCGAAAATTTCGTTCCTGCGCGACCACCGCAAAGATGGAGAGAGCATTGAGATCTGCCTGCATTGGTTAGATTTCCTTGCCATTTAGTTCATAAAATGACGACTTATCGCGACAATGATCAATCTTTACCTTTCTGACAAGCCAATCAGGCTTCACCAGAAAGGACCATGACATGTCTTCAGACAAGGTTGTTCTCATCACCGGCGCTTCCAGTGGGATCGGTGCGGGCATTGCCCGTGAACTGGGCATTGGACGTGAACCTGCAAAGGCAGGCTTCAAACTCATGCTCGGTGCCCGCCGTACGGACCGCCTCGACATTTTGGCGCAGGAGATTCGCGCCGCAGGAGGGGAAGTGGAGACCCGCAGTCTCGATGTTACCGACCGCGCCGATGTCGCCGCCTTCGCCGATGCGGCGCGTGAGGCTTTCGGCCGGGTCGACGTGATCGTCAACAATGCCGGCGTCATGCCCTTGTCATTGATGGCTTCGATGAAGGTCGAGGAATGGGACCGTATGGTCGATGTCAATATCAAGGGCGTGCTCTACGGTATCGCGGCGGTGTTGCCCGAAATGACCGCGAGGGGTTCCGGACATGTCATCAACATTGCCTCGATTGGGGCGCTGGCAGTCTCGCCGACCGCCGCGGTCTATTGCGCCACGAAATATGCGGTGCGGGCAATCTCCGACGGGTTGCGGCAGGAACGCGACGATATCCGCGTCACTTGCATTCATCCGGGTGTCGTCGAGAGTGAATTGGCCGAGACGATCACCGATCCGGCGGCGGCAGACGCCATGAAAACCTATCGCGCGATCGCGTTGCAGCCGGATGCGATCGGCCGGGCCGTGCGCTTCGCCATCGAACAGCCGGGTGATGTCGACATCAACGAAATCGTCGTGCGACCGACACGGGCGGCGCACTGATGGCGCACGGCCTTTTGACGATTTCCCTTTCCCTGGCGCTTGCAGGCGCCGCTTTCAGGCAGGACAGCATGAACACCAAGGATCAACCTCATCCCTATATCGGCCTTTGGGTCACCACCGACGGTCATGTCCGGCACGAATTGATGGCGAACGGCCGGTATGACGAGGCGCGGGGGACGCGCGAAAGTGCCTATCGGGGGCGCTACACCGTGACCGGCGATCATATCGACTACTGGGACGATACCGGCTTTACCGCAGATGGAGATTTCATCGATGGTGTGCTTTACCACGGCGGAATGATTTTGCACCGGAGGTAAGCGGAGCTCACAGCCCGGTCGGAATGGGGCCACGGAGGTGGCCCCTTACTGCACCGCAGCGACTTCGGCGTTGCCATTTTCCTTTGCCAGCAGCTCGTCGATGCGGCCGCGTTCCTTTTCGAACTGCGCCAAGGCCTCACCGTCGAGCGATTTGCCGCCGGGAAGGCGGATGCGCAAGGGATCGACCCGGTTGCCGTTGACGATCAGTTCGTAGTGCAGATGCGGGCCGGTCGACAGGCCGGTCGTGCCGATCCAGCCGATTACCTGGCCCTGGACGACCTTGGCGCCGACGGTGACGTTCTTGGCAATCGCGCTCTGGTGATTGTAGGACGAGACATAGCCGTTGGCATGGCGGATCAGGGTCTGGTTGCCGTAGCCGCCGGAATCCCAGCCGGCCTTTTCGACCACGCCGTTGCCGGCTGCGATGATCGGCGTGCCGCGCGGTGCTGCCCAGTCGACGCCGGTATGCATGCGCGAGAAACCGAGGATCGGGTGGCGGCGCATGCCGAAGCCGGAGCGGAAGGTGCCGTTGGGCACGGGATTGCGCAGCAGGAACTGGCGTATGCTCTTGCCCTGCTCGTTGTAATAGTCGACCGAATTGTCGTCCGGATCCTGGAAGCGGTAGAACCGCGTCTCGGCATCGCCGAATTTAGCATTGACGTAGAGCAGTTCTGAATCGTCGGTCGCCTTGCCGCTGTCGTCGGCGACCGAGAAGAACGCCTCGAGGCTGTCCGTCGGCTTCAATTGCGCCTGGAAATCGACATTGCTGGCGAGCAGCTTGATGATCTGGGCGATCATCGTCGTATTCATGCCGTAGGAAAGTGCTGCGCGATAGACGCCGTCGTAAACGCGGGGCAGGTCGCGGCCGGCAGAGACAGACGGCGTGCCGGTGTCGTCGAAGGCGGTGGCGATCGCATCCAGCGGCGGCGGCTCGTATCCCTTGACGAAATGGCCCTTGTCATCGAGCGCCATGGTAAAGACATGGCTGCCGCGCGAATAGACGCTGGCGCGCACCACCTTGGCCTCGTCGTTCTGACCCTTCTGGATGATGCCGATGCGCAGGACATCGCCCTCCTGCAGGTCGGTTGCGTCAAGCGCCGGCCGCAGATAGCCGGCGATATCCTCGGCCTGGGCTTTTCCATAACCGGCATTGATGAGAACGGCGGCGATCGGCGTCGGCCGGCGGACCGGAATGACGTCGTCGGCATATTCGGTGGTCTGATCGGTGATGTTTTCGAAGGACGATACCGTCATGTTCTCCTCGACCACCCGGGCGGACAGGCCCTGGATCAGGTCGAGATCGGAGGCATCGGAGGCAAAGCGGCGGGGATCGACATAGAAGAGCGAGGCAAGCTGGGTATTGCCGTCGGTCAGCACCGAACCGTTGGTGCGGACATTCTCCTCGACCTCGTCCATGGACATGGAAGGGGCAAATTTCAGTGTCGAACCCTTGAGCGGAAAGTCGACGGTTTTCAGCGCCACTTCGGACTCGACGTCGGAGCCGTAGATGGTCCCGGTGCGGCTGACCGGCGGAGCGGCTTCCGCCTCGTCGCTGGAAAAGATCGCCAGCGGATCGAAGGCAGGGTATTTTTCCGCCGGCTGGTGGTTGGCGGCCAGCGTCATCTTCACATGCGCGAAGGGCTGGCGCCGCACCACTTCCTTCTCGCCGTCATGGGTCATGGTGGA
>Ga0307515_10008686_pt1 | contig 19758 bp, 13 predicted proteins | sample 17_EM_MG_FD_194513 | JGI IMG/M metagenome (GOLD analysis project Ga0307515, IMG submission 194513) | Populus trichocarpa ectomycorrhiza microbial communities from riparian zone in the Pacific Northwest, United States - 17_EM | ecosystem: Host-associated > Plants > Roots > Unclassified | place... | reverse complement strand
TTATGCTCACATTATTAATCTTTGACAGATCTTATGTAAATGTATCTTCAATGTATGAGGCTTTAAGTTTTGGTTCTTGTTCTCAGGAATTTGAAATGCAGAATTTGGCCTTAAATCTGTCATTACATTACATTAGTAGTCTAAAAAATATTTATTTAGAATTGTGATAGTGAAAAATATATTAAAATAATATTTTTTTAAAAAATATTATTTTTGATAATAGTACATTAAAATTATATGAAAACATCAAAAAAAATATTAATTTGAAGTAAATAAAAAATTTTAAATTTTAAATTTTTTTCAAAAACACTTCCAAAACACAATACCAAACACTGAATATATTTTAAAAAAAATACACCATGAAATACATGTTTTTTACATGTGCGCTGTGTTACCATCTCACAAACAAACGCACTTTAAAAAAATTAAAGATTAATTTACATTCTCAATATATATAAGAGTTGTACACTTCAAATCATCTAAAAAAAATTAGTTATGATTAATTTGTAAAGAGAAAACAACCATCGCAGGTTTAATAATGATGATAAATAAAATTATAATATCAGTCATTACATCAATATCAATCTATATATTTTTTATATTAAACTTATAATATTCTTTTTGAATGCATTAAAAGTGGAAAGCTCGTCTAATTTTTTTTAATGTCAATTAAATACGCAATTGTTTATCCTTAAAAATGCAGTTGATTAATAAATAAAATCTTTCTCATTTATTATTATTTCTCCTCCTCTTTTATGAGATGACAAATGAATTGTTTATCCTTAAAAATGCAGTTGATTAATAAATTAAATTTTATATTTTGAGCCAATAAAAATTCTAAATCTAACAAAATAATCAAATTATTGGGTCAATATTTTTAATCTTTGCATGCTAAAAAAACTAAATTTACCGTAAAAACCAATTTTTTTGAAAAACAAATCCTATTTTTTTCTTGGGTTTTTATTTTATTAAATGGATTGTGAAGGTTTTTTAATATTATTACATAGAAGCTTATGGTTGGATCATGGATTTATTTTCTCTCTCGCTTATGGTTGGATCACGGATTTATTTTCTCTCATGAGAGAAAAAACCCTAAAATTGAAGATTTTCTCTGAATATAGCAAGAGAAAAAAAAAAAAAAAAGGTTTAAATGGAGTGACGAAGGTAATAACCGCTGGAGCAGTTTTTCTAGCATGCCTCCTCTTTCCATCCATATGGTCTGCGATCTCATTCAGCCTGAATTTGCGGTTTATTTATACTACTGGTGCTTCCAAGCGAGCTTACTCCGGCCCAAGCCCATGGTATATTATAAACAAAACATTACATCATTATCGACATTAAGATTTTATTTATTTTTAAATTTCAAAAATACTTTTTAAAAATTTTAATTTTTTTAATTTTTTTATTTAAAATTAATATTTTTTAATGTTTTCATATCATTTTGATGTGCTGATATTAAAAATAATTTTATTTTAAAAAATATATATTTTTTAATATTTTTTTAAATAAAAAATACTTTGAAAAACAACCGTAATCACATTCTCAAACATTTCTTAAATAAGAGAAAAACAAGGACAAGGTTGGCATCCTCCGCCTTCCCTTCATCGTTGTTTGGTGTTTAGAAATATAATATTGATTATTTTTTAAAGTATTTTTTTTTAGAAATATATTAAAATAATATTTTTTATTTTTTAAAAAAATATTTTTAAAACCGCAAAATAATCTAAAAATATTAAAATAAATTAAGTAAATTTTAACCGATTTATATCGTAATCCCAAATAAAGACTAAAAACGAGATGGTTTAGATTCCATGAGTAAATATTTTATCTCAAGGGGTACATATTTTCACTTTGTGATACAAAACACTTAACTGGGTACTCTTCAAAGGGATTTCTTGCATCATGAAGGGGTTGGATCAAATTTTCACAACTATTTTTGCCTTAGCTGATTTCTTGCCCCTTTTTTTGGTTTAGTGCGTGTGGAAGGAGTAGAGGTTGTGCTGGTGGATCTAGATCCTCGTTAAAATGTATGTTTTAATTATGGATTTTGACACCATCTGAACACAAGAATTTCAAGTTCTTCACTGGATTTTCATGCGTTTGCAGGCGGTTTCACATTTATGTTTGTTTTTAAAAAGATATTTGAGAATATGACCCGGCCCGGTGGCTGGCCCGGTTCAAGGCCCGGGTTCCGGGTTTTGATCGGGTCACCAGGTCGGTCGGGTCAGTTCTTTTTTTTAAATCAAAACGACGTTGTTTTAGTAAAACAAAAAAAAAACAAAAGTCAACGGGTTTGCAACCGGATCTTGCCAGGTCAAGCCGCCGGGTCAGTCAGGTCACACCGGGTTTTTTCTTCTCCCGTTTTTTCTTCAACCCGGCCCGGTTTCAGCCTCGGGTCCTGGGTCGACCCGTCGGGCCTGGCCGAGTTTCAAAACTATGATGATAGTGATTGTTTTTTAAAGTATATTTTGTTAGAAAATATATCAAAATAATATTTTTATTTTATTTTAAAAAAATATTTTTAAAATAATTATATAAAAATAATTTTAAAATATATAAACAAAATTAAACAATTTTTTTTTTTTTCAAAACACTGATTGGAATGCATTTCAAAAGCCTCTAAATCAAATGTCGTTACTCCTATTTTTACCATATTGGTTATTTTATTGTTTGTTGTTGGGTTTGAATTGTTGGATTCCATACATGAGAAAAGGATGAATGTAGTGTATGCTTTTTTTAATTTGATAAAAAAAAATTTATAATATTTAATATAAAAGTATATTAGTCATTAAATAAAAGATAATAGTAAAAATGTAAATAATTATATGATTTTTGTTGATTTTTATAGTGAGAATGTTAAGTGTTAGAGTTTGTATAGAATTTAGGATGGAAATTATAATTTTTTAAAAATCAGTATATAAATTTAATTTCAATTAAACTATATGATGATAGAGTTAATGTTTCCTTTTATATGATGCAATTATAATGAGATTTACATTACTTTTCATTCTTTATAAGCTTTAACATAATTTTTTTAATTAAGAAAAACTGATTTTAATTAATCGAGATTTATGGAAAAGGTTTTAATTAGGAAAACGATTAAACATTTGTAACAATTAGAATCATATGGAGATCAACAAATTATCTATGAATATGGCAATCAATAAATACATGGTGATGGCCACATTAATGATTAATGAATAAATCTATATGCAGTTGGTATGTTAATTTATTATATCTTTATTAGAGGTTATTTTGTGTTTTATATATAATATTCATTAAATGTAAATTATTAATTTTAAATTACATAGACATTATTTAGTATATGATCAAAATAAAAATAGCTTAACTACCTACTCCTTTTTTTTTCCAATCATTTAAATCTAAATCGTACATGTTTGGTATTATGGTATAGAGTTCTTTTTAAAAATATTTTTTTATTTGAAAATATATTAATTTTTTTAATTTTTTATTGATATTAGCACATTAAAATAATAAAAAATATATTAATTTGATATTTTTTTAAATAAAATATATTTTTAAAAAACATCAAAAGGTAAAAACTCCCCCACTCCCAAACATGGTGAAAATTTATAATTCACTTATTGTTAAAATAAAATAAAGTAAGAATATATATATTATATTCAAAATAAAATTTTAAAAGAAAAGTTTATATATTTTTCAATACTGAGAATACAAGACAAATAATCAATTTATAGAAAAAAAGAATAAAAATATTAAAAGACACTAGAAAAATAAAAAAAATATAAAAAATTAAGAGATTAAACTCAAAAATCAAAAAGTCTAAGAAATTCTAATTAAAATTCAATATATATAATTACAATTTTATAACTCCTAACACATTTTCTTTAAAAACATGAGAAAATCTCAGCCTTCTTACATCCAAGTTTAAAAAAATCATAAGAGTCGGTAATAGATCCCATGTTGTAGCATTACTATAATAAAAAGAAATAAGATCTTCCACCTGATAATTAAAATATTGTTATTTTCAAATCTTATTTAATTAGCAAGTTTTCCCTTTCCACAAATCATGGTGTTTGCCCGTCATTCTTTTCAGCCCATGTCAAAGATAAGATGCCATTTAAAAATAAAAAATAAAAAAAAAATACCATCTTCATTGTTCAAAAATGAAAGAGACAAACGTCAAGACTCAAGAGGCAGACCTACGAAAAATACGGTGCTACTCACAAGCACCAGTCTTATTTGCAATGGCACCGTAACTACCACGCATCATGGTCTATCATTCATTCAACTGTGGGACCAAGATCAGTCCATTCCTCCAAAATCACAGCTGGCCACAATCTAAGTAAGCCTAGAAAAATCAATGCCCCACTTAATCACAACCATCCATAATCTCTCAATAATAGCTGCAGCGCCATATCAGAGTCCCCTCACTCTCTCTTGCAATATCTTTGTAGTCTCAGGACAAAGCTCAAGAGTTTTGTTTTACTGAAAATCAAATCTGTTGACTGAAATGATGCAGAGATGGCATAGAAAAAAATCCCATTTTCCTTTAGTAGCATTTATTTTTCTTGGTATTATCGTTTGTTCAATTCTTTACAATGAAAGTAGCATTCAGCAGGTCCACGAAGAAGACCCATCAAACCAAGGTCCTAACCATCAACAACATGCCACCACAGTAACTTACGTTAAGCCAAATCTTGGTACCCACTCAAATTTTGCACCAGGTATGTAATATGTTTCAAAGGTTCAATCTTTTTGTGTTTTTCACTTTCTTGAATGTAAGAACTGTGTAAAGTTTTGATCTTTTACCGGTTTGCTGTTTTGGGTTTTGTTTTCTTAGTGCTTTTGGATAGGTTTAGTAGATGTAACTCAACTAGTGAGTACAGTGGCAAGAGGATCAGATGGGGTGACTCGAAAGTGGAAAGGGGGAGGAGAAAGAGCTTGGAAAGTTGTGATGTTTTTGCAGGCAAATGGGTGTTTGATAGTGAGTCATATCCGCTTTACAATGAGTCTGATTGTCCTTACATGTCTGATCAATTGGCGTGTCATAAGCATGGAAGGTCTGATTTGGGGTATCAGCATTGGAGGTGGCAACCTCATGATTGCAACTTGAAGAGGTACTTGTCTCTTTTAGTTCATTTTCAAGTATGTGTATTGTATTTTGTTTTTAGAGTGTAGTTGGATGTGCTTTGAAGCATGAGAATGAAGACCCTCGAGTTTTAGATTTGCTTATTGCCTGTAGCCTTCTTATTAGGTGTTGAAGTTGGAATCCCATGTAGTTTAGATAGGTGAAATCAAAGTCTTAGTAAGCCTAGAATTGAAGATTCTGTAAAATTGAAGTAAAGAGAACTAAAAAGAACCTTCTAAATTCGCCCCATCAGCTGTGGCCTGGAATCTAAATCCGGTTTCTTAACTTTGCCTGTCTTGGTGAAAGAATGCTCTTATTCAAAGTAGTTTTTGTTGAGCCGAACCATTCTGTTTATTGAACATGATATGCAAACCTGTTAATTTTGGTTGTTTTATGTTAAATGAGATTTGATTAGTTCTCATTGTTGTTTTCATTTGGTGTTGTAGATGGAATGTGACTGAAATGTGGGAGAAGTTGAGAGGGAAGAGGCTAATGTTTGTGGGGGATTCGCTAAATAGAGGGCAGTGGATATCAATGGTGTGTTTGTTACAGTCAGTAATTCCAGCAGATAAGAGATCCATGTCACCAAATGCCCCTCTTACCATTTTCAGGGCAGAGGTAAGCACAAACCTTGCATGGAGTTTAAAGTAATCTTAATGTGCAATAGAAGAAAAAGTTTGGTGAAGTTTAGTTCTACAGTTTTGTTATGATATGTTGCAGGAAAATTTGTAAGGTATTCTTCATTGATTTGTGTTTGTTTGCAGGAATACAATGCCACTATCGAATTTCTCTGGGCCCCTCTTCTTGTTGATTCTAATTCTGATGACCCAGTGAATCACAGATTGGATGAACGGATAATGCGCCCAGATTCAGTTCTAAAGCATTCATCAAAGTGGGAGCATGCAGACATACTAGTTTTCAACTCGTACTTGTGGTGGAGACAAGGCCCTGTTAAGCTTTTGTGAGTGCTACACCATTGAGGTTTCATCATTTTAGAAGACACGAGTTGTAATGCAGTTATAGAATTGGTTATGAATTGGTGCAATAATCAAGCTTTGTGACGTTTGCAGATGGAGTGCTGAAGAGAATGGAGCTTGTGAAGAATTAGACGGGTTAGGAGCTATGGAGTTGGCTATGGGGGCCTGGGCTGACTGGGTGGCTTCTAAAGTTGATCCCCAGAAGAAACGAGTCTTCTTTGTTACCATGTCTCCAACACATCTCTGGTGAGTTTGATCCATTGCCTGTGAACTTAATTCTGACTCTATGACCGCGAGTTATTTCTGCATATACTTCTTCGTGTTTAAACCACAGAGCTGACTACAAATGCCATATAATTATTCACCAACTCTCGGAGAATTCTAACCGTCCTTTGTTAGTGACTTGAATTCAGAATGAAGTTTAGAGTTATGTGAATCATTTTAATCAAGGATTGTCTGCTGACTCAAATGTAAACTGTTAATACTTGAGTTTGGTTTTCATTTGTAAACTGGTGATCGGAGCATGGACTGTGAGATTGTTCACTATAAGCTTGTCCTCCCTTGCCCCTGTTCTACTGTCTTTGCCTGCCACCTTTTTCTTTTAATCTCAAAAGACTGAATTGTTACTTGTTAATTGTGGCTGTTATCTGAGTAACCAATTTTGTTTCAATTCTACTTTAATGACCAGCATTAAGCAACATATCACTGGGCACACCATTTTGCCTAAGCTCCACCTCAATTTTCTTGTATTAGACATTCAGACATCCATTGCCGCTCTTGTTACGCGGGGCATGAACCATAAGTAACAAATTTAAAAGAGGAGGGTCCAAGAAGTTTAGCTAGTGCCATATTTGGTGCATTTCAATGTCCTAGAAAGAGGCTTTTAAGCTGCCTTTGCAATTAGTCTCATACATCCATGCAGGTATACATGTAATAGACTGGCAATCTCAAAACTTGTTTGAAAGAAAAAGATACAAGTCGTACTTTTTTGTGATTTAAGATTGTCAAGCTTCTAGCATATGCACCTGGTCTAGGTTATAGTAGTTTGTCACCCTTAGCAAATTTGAGAATCCACCTCTCATGTTCATGTTAAACTATTTGCATATTTCAGGAGCCGTGAATGGGAGCCTGGAAGTAATGGAAATTGCTATAGTGAGAAGATGCCAATTGATTGGGAGGGGTACTGGGGAAGTGGTTCTGATATGCCTACAATGCGCATGGTGGAAAAGGTTCTTGGCAGATTGGGATCAAAGGTTTCAGTTCTCAATATTACACAGCTTTCAGAGTATCGTAAAGATGGCCACCCTTCAATCTATCGAAAATTCTGGGAGACATTGAGCCCTGAACAATTATCGAACCCAAAATCTTACTCTGATTGTATACATTGGTGCTTGCCTGGTGTGCCTGATGTCTGGAACGAATTACTATTCCATTTGTTGTAAAAGCAAATGTACCTGTCCACATTGCAAGTCATTTTCTGTAGCAATTGGAAGAGAATCACTGTAGCGATATGTATTTTGGAAAGGAAATTGCAAAAATGCTTGCCAAGGACGTCATTCATTAAAAGAAAAGCTGTGCAAGCTTACATATTTTGTAATTTTAGATAAAGGTTAATCAATTTAGCTCACATGATTAAAGATAAGTTTTGGTGGATGTAATCCCATTATTCAGATCATATAATCCTAATTTCTTTTGGATTTTCTGCATAAAATTTCGTAGATCGTTTCTGAAAGCACAATTTGTAACTTTCAGTAAATGTACTTTTTGAATAAAGGATGGGATGGTCAAGTTGATGCTGAAGGAGGAACTGCATGCCCAAGAATATAAAGCTGCCTTCAATCCGAAGTTAAAAGCTAAAAGCACAAAACACATTTGATACAGGGATGCCCAACGTCAGTATTCAAGAACAATGGCATCTAAGAATATGGAGCTACTTGCATGCAGAAGTTGATAGCACAAGAAGCACATTTCATTCAAAGGATGATCATGTCTATCAGTTCAACAAAATTGGCACCAGAGCTGCCTGCCTTCATAGGATAGGCTAATTAGAACATCCTATTGATAATCCTAGAACTGTTTACACATTTGATGTTTTTACAAGTACTATATGCTATTCCTTTCTTTTGTGGCCTCTACATTGGTTTTTATACGAGCAGGCTGCAGGAGAAGCTGAGCTGTACCATCCCATCCCAGTCTTGCCCAAATCCAAAAACCATCTTGATTTCCTAGTTCCTACTCTCTTATCTTTCTCAAAATGAACTTGAAAGCTAGAGTGAAAGGATGAGGTTGACATCATTTCCTCCATGGCACTCTTGAATTGGTGAGCTGGTGCTCAGTGGAAATGCTCCATATTCTGAATCCAAATGATTGTTGCAGGTGCAGTAATTGTGATCTTCTGGCGAGGCATCATAGGAGCTTGCAACATTAGCTTCATGATAAGGGTTATGAAGAACCTGTCCAAAAGAAGAAATGGAATGAAGAAAATGTACTAGAGCAAAAACATATCAGAACTAAAGATTAGAGAAGATCTGCTCCTTTAGCACCTGAGGAGCACAGCAAATAAAAACCAAGCCAAAGCCAAACTAGAAAAACAAAAGATTCCCATGGACAAGAAAATGCACTCGACAAGCACAGAATAAGATTCAGAAAATTTTGTGGCCTGGGAAAACTAAATAAAGGAACAGAGCATAACATTTAATGAAATCAAAGCAGTACAAGGAGAAGAAGCTCAGGAACCAAGTAAAAGGAGAGTAAGAAGCAAAAACAGACATTGCTTGAAGAGGCAAAACAGGAAAGCAGCGGTATTTGACGAAACAAGAAACTCAGCAGCAACAAATAGCATCATTACCAAAACAAAAATATGTAAGCTGGAAGAATTTCCTAAGCAGTTCAGATTGATTAGATTATAGGTATGAAAGAAAAGGTTCACCATCCTACAAATGGTGCCATCCTCCTCAACGAGCCATCCTGCTTCCTCACAGAGAGCCTTGAGCAGGTCATTGCTGTCTGCATGTTTCGGAAGCTTGTAGTTTCCATGCTTTCGAAGACCTTCAAAAATTTTCTTAGCCACTGCTCGTCTTCGACGCTCCCTCTGCTGGTTCGTTTGCCGTTCCCTATCAGAAGGATAGCGAAATTTGGTGACAATGCGGCCATCTTTTGTAGCTCTATGTACTCTCCAAGGCCCCCTGCTAGTCTTGATGCAGCCACTTAACACCACCTTCTTTTCATCTACCATATTTTCTTCCTCCCTTTCTCCTCTTCAGTCTTCAGTTTTGCTAATGCTAGTTTTCTTTTCTTTTTCTTCTCCACTGCTATCTGCTAATATATACAGAAAACAACATAAAGGTAAAAGGAAACAAAAAGGAGGGAATCAAAAGTGTAAGACGCTAACCAGGCTTGTTTCAGTTTGACCCAGAAAATCATCCTTGAGATTAGCAAATGGATCGGAGTGTCATTTGATGGATAAATAAACGGTTTGATGCACCATATTTTTTCTTGGATACTAATCCCACGAACCCTAAAATTAATGATTATATAAGTCTCTAATGATTTTGAGCTCCAACTAGTAAATGGATAAATATCATACTTGATAGCAGAGATGCCTCCCTTTTTAGCCAATTCCAATGAATATATGCATGGACAGTCCAAGAATCAAGTAGGGTACGACATGGGACAAACATGCAAAAGCCACAGCTACTGGAAACAGAACACTTTATGCCCTAAAATAGGAAGGACAGTAGACAAAGATGAGCACCTTTTTTTTCGTTTTTATTTTATTTTATTTGAACCCCAGATGAGAAGCTTGCTGCTTTACATGACCAAACTCAATTATCCATTGCATTTATCATTTGATAATCCAATTAAGGACATGATCAAAAAAAATTATTCACCAAACAGTGAAGGATGGCATCAATTGTTTGATTACTTCATCTGATTACAGGGGTCAAATCAGTTGATTAATAACTCCGTTGATTTCATGCAACCTATGGGGGCACAACAAATTTGATTTGAACTTTATAAAGACATGATTCTTGTACTGTCTTAAGAACGTGTTTACAAACTCTAATTTTATAACACAGCATGCTAAATTGAGTTTTGACATTACATAGGTTTTCAATCAAAACTCACTTGTTCTTAATTATTTACATAGATGTTTCAGTTGAATTTAATGATTGTACACTAAACCAAAAATGTTACAGCGTGGAGGGACCATCTCCCTCCGTTGAAAGCTAAACCAATTCCGAGATGCTTGACCCATGCCCTTCCCCACTGTGCCCAACATTGAAAATTAAGCGATGGGATGGTCTGGAACTGAGGGAGCCTTCATGACTTCGTTGCATGATTGATATCTACAGATTTCTCCTGGAACTTCAGCTGCTCAAACATTGGCAATGTAGCACAAATCTATAAGGAGAATGTAATAAATTCATAAACATGGAATTCAGGTGGAGAGGCTGACAAATCACAAATCAACCACAAACCAGTGGTATTTCAAGGATTCAACGGTTTAACTGGATGAGCTCGCTGGCTGCTTACAATAAGTATCCTATCCTTTTCTGCATCTGTACTCTTCCTATTGTCAGTAAGGATAAATCCATAAGGCCTAAACTATTTGATAAAATAGCTCAAATAAGTAATAAAACAATAAGAATAAATCAATGGAAAAGCTAGCAGAATTATTCACAAAGAAGATGAGTGAATACTGAGCTAAATCCATCAGCAATTTGTTTTCCAATATTAAGAAACAAAACCACTGTCATGAGTGGATTTTAAGATCTTACTTCTACAACTAAGAGATTAACTCTCCCTAATAAAAGTCAATTGACACAAATAAGGATCATTTGACATACAAGGAGGCTTACTTGTCAGTTCAAAGTGGCCTCTTCCAACTTCTAGCCTTTTCAATCACCAATTATAAATAAAACCTTCTTCTTGAACTTATCAATAATCAGCATAAAACAAGTAAGGTGGTAAATAATAGCAGGCATCATATACCAAAGCTGAACTATCATGATCAAATTCTATATTGTTCACCAAGGTAGAGATCTAGGCCAGCTTTGAGTAGAGGAAGCAGCATTTTTAAGGTGTAAAAAAAATTGTGAAATCAAAACTCAAAGAATAAGTCGAGTTTTCTGTTGCTTCAGCTATCCAGGGATGATTTAGTTGATCCTTTGCTCTCTTTATAAGATCAAAGAAGACAACCTGCAAAGATAACGACTTGCATTCACAAACTTATCCATCCTTCTAATTTCCATTTGGAAATTTTCACCATGAATCAACTCGTATTAGATTATAAACTAATGCATTCTAGGGCTGACAATAAAAGTACCTAATACACTCAAGGATCCAGCAAGATTATAGTTGGTTGGTGTAAATGAATCGTTATCTATGTATGGTGAGCAGAAGCTGATGGCAAGTCAGGACTTTGACATTACCTCTGAATCCAATGTAGAAATGGCAGTATCAATCACAGACACACACTGTTTCTTTTGCAGAGGAGCTGTATAAACCTCTCCCACGGGCAACACAAGTGCAGCGATAATCAAAAAACAATGGGGAACCAAACTGGTCGAGTCATGAAATTTGTCATTTTGATCAGCATGGCTGCAAGTGGACTGGGTTTATTTGTTTACCAAGAAAGCAGAGGTGGGATCCATAAAAGATAGATATGTGTAATTTACCAACAAAGAGGAACTTCACCCAAATTTGACAATAATACTGATACTCGAGGGCTGAAAAATGGCTTAAAAGGACAGCCTTTAGTTAGATTCAATTGTTAAGATAGGAGAAAAGCAAATAGAGGCTTACTGAAACTGTTGCATTGCCAGGACAAAAGTTGCCATTTGGTTGTAGATCCTCTTGCTTGTAAGCAAAGTGTATTCGAATCAGAGTTCACAAGTAACAGTCCTGCTATAGCATGGGCCTGTCCCTCGAGAAGATCACTTGGCAGTTATTTGAGTACGCTGTGCCATTTTTATTTGAAATATCAACCAATGGCACACGCAGTAGCCTTTGAAGTGGATTCATCCTTGAACCAGTACCACTATCCAGAGAATAGCAACTGTTGTATCTAATGAACACAGTCCATTCCTTAAGCAATTCTGTATACAAGTTGCTTTGTTATTAAACTCGCAGGTGCTGTCATTGTGAACAGCATCAAATTTCTCCAACAAGTTACCCCTGAAATGACTTTTTTTTTTTTATTAATGGATGGCTAGACATGGTTCGCAGATAATTTAAGAGGTGAAATGAAAGTTTTTGAGATATGTTTACTCTTTGAAGCTTCTGGATGGGTAAATGCAGAGTAAAAAGAATTTTCCTTGTTTGATGAAGCCTCATCAAATATAATATCTTCAAAAACTGAGAGACCCATATCAAATGCATCCCCCTCATTTAAGAAAGCTCCTATGTCTGGGTCACCAAGAAGACTCCTTGCACGGAAAAGGATCTTCCACCAGCACCAGTAGTGTGGAATTTAAATGGTGGTGGTTTGGGAGCAGAATATTGTGCTTCAGGTTGCAACAAGTCTGTATCGACCTCCTTTACCAATTGGCTTTTTAATATACCAGACTTGGAAACTAAAAGAGACCTGGGAACTAGCAGATCATCACCAATAACCCCATTATTTCTCACACCGGCTATCATCCCTGAATGTGATAAATCCTGCCACACAAATTGCTCAACAATGGATGGTTTCCACGCAAATTGCTGAACAGAAATCGCTTTTGCAATCAAAGATTGTCTCAATAGAACCGATTTACCTGATCCTGTATGGAAAATCGGTGCATTTCCATCATCTTCATTCCCTTTCTCCAAAAGCTACAGAAAACCAAATTCGTTATCTCCCCCACATGCTTCACCTGCCAAACAAACAAAACTAAACAAAACCATTTCCACAACAGTACAATAGACAACCAACAGAACGCTAACAAATTATTTCACTATCAATTTTAGGTGCTTAACATATGGCTTAAGCATTATAAATAAATTTAAAACGCTAAATCTAATAAAATAAACAAATACTTAAATAAGAAAAAATCACTGAGCAATTTAAATTCCTTAGGGTTTGTAAATAAACTAATACCTAAAATGAAAAAAAAAAATCATAGAGATGAACACGCACCGTCGTCGTCGTCTTCGCCACCGCCGAGGACAGCTAACGCTTTCGCAATCGAAGATTGCTTTAACGCAACTGATTTCCCTGATCCTGTGCGGAAATCGGTGTATTTCCGTAAAGCGGACATCCTTCACTCAGACAAAAACACAATCCATACGTGAATTCATGTATTACACGCGTATTTATACAGCTATACATACCCATATTGAAGAACCTTGGCGTAAGAGATCGGCCATGGAAGGGAGGTCAGTTTTGGGGCTGTGAGTGGAGTTAGGGCTCCGTTTGGTTTAGGTTCGGGTTTGGTGTGGATGATTTGGCCGGTTATTTCCCATCGGATATTTTTTCCCGGCGTCGGAGAAGATTTGTCACGTCTACATTTTCCGTGAAATTAGGGATTTGTTTTTCTGCTGAGCGAGGTGGTGCTCAAGTTTTTAGTGTTTTTTTTTTCAAGTTTTTAGTGTTTTTTTTAAAAAAAAAAACAAATTTGGGTGTGTGAAGAGGGCGGGAAAAGTGAAGAGTGTATTCGGAGGGGGAATTGGATTGAAGACACACTTGGGCTTGGATGTTTGGGTTATTTAATTGGGCTGGACCGGGGGAGTTGAGGCCCGTTAGCACAAAGAAAAGGAGTTTACTTGTGTTTATAAAAACCATTTAATGATTCTCATGTTTTCCTAGTCAATGAATTATTTTCATGTGTGTCATTAATTTCTTGCCAAATTTTATCCATAGGTATTGTTGAGTTTATTTTAAAAAAGAAATAGAGTAAATTCTAAGCTTTTATTGATGAGTTTGGTAGCAAGGAATATAACGGTAGGAATGGAAATGCAAGTCTTATTTCTATTTTTTATAGGAGTTTTGTTTAAAGAAATAAAATAAAAATGTGAATAAACAATGGAAATGAGAATAAAATCTCATTTTTATGGGAGTAAGATTGAAATAAATAAAAAAACAAGAATTATTTTTTAAGATAATATTTTATTTCCATTCATAAGAATTATTTTTTAAAATAATATTTTATTTCCATTCATTGTATATGAACTGCTTTTATTATATATTTTTCAACTCTTGATGTATATTTTATGAAAAAATAATATTTTTCTTTCCTAATAAATTCTTCAACTCAACAATAAAAAAAAACCGGGTTAACACATGATTTTCTAATATATATATATATATATATATAAAAAAGGGTAAAAAACACCTCGGCTTGACTTTTGATTTAATATTTAGTTTAATCATAAAGCTTGTGATCTCCATAATAATATCAACACGTGTTAACCAACTAAATCACCTAATAAAGTTGATGACACATATTCCAATAATATATTAAGGTTGTTTTTGTTTTCAAAGAAAATAATGTGTCGTCCACAAGGCTACACATGCTCTAATTAACTATGCCACCAATCAAAATTGATGACAAATAATTCAAATAATATATCAAGCTAGTTTACTGTTGAGTGAAATCAACTCTTATTATTTTAATTGTGTTTATAATAAGCTAAAAAAAACTAAATTTAGGATGATCAGTCCAAATCAAGGGATTATTTAATTATTTATGATACCAAATCCACTAATTAATTAGCTATGATAAGCTAAAAAAACTAAGTTATAATCTCTCTCCTGATGGATTAAAAAAGGAAAACGAAAAAAATTGTGTTTTTGATAGCAAAGTGCATAATACTTGTCTTCATATTTTAAACTCATGGGGTAAAGAATTACGAGTAAAATTAGAAAATCGGAAAACATTTAAATCTGCGAGAGGTTTTTTCTCCATTATTGGAGAGAACCAAGGTGGTGGGGGACCCACATGGGAAGATTGTCCCTCATTTCTCATATGGACAATTTCAACCACTTCGAATTTCAGTCCTTTCTCCCTTTCTTTCTTTCCACGTTTTATGCAGAGAGCATGGGGTCAAAGATTTTAAAGGTAAAAAAACAGAAGAATTTTTACCTTTTCTTTCTATTCTTCTCTCTTTTTTGTCTTTTATTTGATTTTGTACCAAGAAATTTTTGGCATTAGGATTTACAAATCTTATTTATATATATATAAATTCGTTCTTAAATTCAACTTTCATTTAGGAATGAGCAAAAAAACTGAAAATCGATTAAACCAAAAAAATAATCAAAAAACCCGAACCGTGAAAAAAACCGATTAAAAATTTGAAAAAACCGACCGGTTCGGTTTCGGTTTTACAAGCCTGAAACCGAAAAAACCAAACCGAACCAAACCAAAAAAACCAAGCCAAACCGAGAAACTCGAGAAAACCGGAAAAAACCGAGCCAAACCGAAAAAACCAAACCGGTTTGAACCGGTTTTTTTCCAAAAAAATCAAAACCGGTCGGTTTGAACTGGTTTCGGTTCAATTTTGGTTTTTTTTTTAAATCAATTTGGTTATTTTTTTAATAAAAACCAAACCGAACAAAAAATAATCACTAGACTTGTTGAGCACTTTGATTTTTAATCTCTTGCTAAATATCTCTCAATAAAGATTATATTTAATAAAAAATTTAATCTCTTGCTAAATATTGCGTGGAGCACTTAGAGGGTGTTTGAAATAATAATAGTATTAGCTTTTTAAAATATTTTTATCTGAAAATATTTTTAAATTATATTTATTTTAATTTTTTAAAATTTAATTTTTATATCCAGACATTAAAATATTTAAGATTATAAAAACATAAATAAAATTCTAATTACACACGCGGGATCTTCCTCGGCGCGCGGCAATGCCTCAAGTGCACAGCTGGATCTTGATTTCATCAAAGTGGAAACTTGAAAAGTAGTCGGACCCTCGTAAAAGTCAATCCCTTTGTCCTCTCCAACACACTCCGAGGAGAAGAAAATTATAATAATTGCTGGAATTACGTATCGTCAAGGTTAAGTATAATAGGAATAACAGGACATACCTCACACGTATCAAGGATTTTGGGGATTGAGAATCTGAGTTACCTCCTTAACTCGTCCAGTTTTGGCAAATACAAAATTGATCGCATTTACATCGAAGCAGCAGACAGCTGGCTATGTTTGTTTCTACGGCTGGTGTGATAAAATGTTTTAATCTAATTATATATTTTAAAATATTTGGTTTCCTAGTGTATAATATAATTTTGTATGGGTTTTATTAAAAAATTTGTTTTAAAATATCGATTAAAAAACTATAATTTCCAACTTTTTTTTAGACTTTAAAACTATCATAAGATCCAGCATACACTCAACTCTGGATCCTCAAAATAAAGAGTTGAGATTTAGATATGATGAGAGCTGCTATCGTTGTTGTGTAACTGAAGATCCATTAGCCATCGGATCTTTCCATGTTATAAAAAAAACACACACACAAAGGCTTTTATTCATTGATATTCAACATTCTTTTAAACACTTTCTTACAATTTTGCAAGTATTTATCCAATATTGCAAGCTCTTATTATCATAATCTAATAAGGATTATAACTAATTAATTCAATAAGGATTCTAATTAATTAGTCTAACACAAATCTTTTTTAGACAATGATTCTTTCTTAGACCAGGATTCTAACCAATATCTAATAATCATTCTCTTGAATTGATGTTTTTAAACACTTAGTTTAACAATAAAAGACTTTAATTTCTTTTAACCTTGTCTTAAACATCAATCCAGTAGTCTTTTATCATTTTGAAAGCTCCATCATTTCCCACATGTTGTTTTTTTCAATGATATCAATTTCATCATCATAATCTTTTGCCAATTTATTTCTTTTATGGCATTTTTAGAAGTTATAGTATCGCAATATAAGAATATAGTAAAATGAGTAAATAGATCATTAGATTGTTCGATTTCGGTTACCTCATAATCACTCTTTCAAGCTAGTCTTTTTTCTAACACATTGTGATCATTAATCATTTTTTAGTGATGTGACAAGTGAGATTTGATCATTTACTAGTTATAGTACATTTTCCATAGGCTTCTCCCTTTTTAAAGTAACTTCTTCAAACTCTTTTTCTATAAGAGAAGCAATACATTGAAGTTTGCTTTTGTTTTCTAGCTCAAAAGCTTTCTATTTATCCTTTTAATAACTTTTTATCTCTTCATATGCTTTTTTATCAACACACCTCTTCAATCCTCTCTTTTGCATCTCAATGCCTAACAATAAGTATACATGTTCATTCTGAATCCCGTTGAACTATTCAGAGTGTTTTTGCTCCATTTTATTTATGAAATTTTCACGTTCATGATTAAATGACTCAACATCTTACTTATGTTGATCTTGTATTGCTTTATTCTCTAGTATAAGGTTATGACGCTCATCTTTGAGCAACCTATAAACAACTTCTCTGTCCTCAACTACATGTTCTTCCTTCCTTAAATCTCCTATTTCATTTGAAATCTTTCCTTCTTATTTTTCAGTTTGTCTTCCTCGGCCATAAGTTCTAGCTTCATAGCCTTAAAAATGTTTAAGTACCATAAATTTTGTTAATATTTCTTGTTCATATGACAATATATTAATAAAGATGTTTCTTCTTCCTTTTCTGTATTATGGGTTGCTAAAAACAAAGTCTTAGAAGCATATTTATTAGTCTTTATAAATTTTACATGCATTTTTCCATTATTTGAGTTTTTTAATCAGCATCGCACTGATATGACCAAGCTTTTTGCAGGGAAGACATTGAATATAAGACTTACAATCTTTTTGAAAATGGTCATACTTTTGAAATTTATGGCATTAGATTTAAGACTTGTTATTCTTATTTGAATCTCCACCACCTCTATTATTTATACTTATAATGTATCCTTGATGCCGATCAAATCTGTTATTTCTTTGACCTTTGCCTCCACTATTTTGACCACATTAATTGTGCTTAATCTTGTTTAAGATTTCCTTTTTAGTCATCATGTTTAATTGAGATTGCAATGCTTTTTTAATGGCTACCGCAAACTTTTTCGAATTCAAGCAATGTTCATGAACTGCTAATAAATCTTGTAATTTATTAATTAACATATCACTCAAATCTTTTGATTATTCAATAGTTATTATCATGTACTTAAGCGAAGTGTTAGACTTTAAAGACTTTTCTTTATAACTAAGAGATCTGTCATTTTTTTTCCATTGGCTTTCATCTTATTAACCAATTTATGTGTTCACGAGAATACTCATCAATAGTCTTATAATTGTTTATTCAGATAAGCCCAAACTCTATGCATAAAGTCTACAACTTTACTCTTTTTGCCTTGTCTGAAACTTTGTAAGATTTGTCTAAAACATCTAAAGCTTCTTTTGCAGTTTCAAAATGCATGACCTTCTCAAAAATAGATAATTTAACCTTTTTAAAAAATGTGATATCGAGCTTTTTTTATTTTTTTTCTTGGCTTGATTTGTTTCTTGCATATTCACTAACTCTAGAACTTAATTTTTTACAACATCCTAAACATCAATATACCAATAAAAAAGATCGCATTTGAATTTTTCAGGGTTCAAAGTTGTTTTTGCCATCAAATTTGAACACTGAACAATCTATAAATTTTGTATTGAAACACATTCTTTTATTTGAATGGCTCCACTACCAATTGTTAAAAACACTAAATCCAAGTTTTGATACCAGTTGTTATAAACAAAAACACACAAGTATTTAACCTCTCAATCTCATATTCATTTATATTCAACACTCTCTTAAACACACTTTCATAACATTTTAAATATATTAGCTCTTATATTTATATAAAAATCACAAGTTTTGACTGTCATAATTTATAAGGATTCTAACTAACTAATATAATAAGGGTTCAAATTAAAAAGTCTAACACAAATTTTTTTTTAGACAAAGATTCCTACTTAAACTAGGATTCTAATTAATATCTAACATTTCATCATGATTATGTCATCCAAGTGCTTTATCTTGATACTATGATTTTGTTTTGTGGTTGTAACTAAAAAATCCACATGCATAATCAACTTTGATCAACAAAATAGCAAACTCATTTAGCAACTAAATAGAAATTTTAAAAGTTTTAATTCACTTTTTTTTCTATTCCCATTACAATACCTTAGGCCTTATTTGTTTTATAGAAAGTGTTTCCTGAAAATTACTTTTCAAACTTTTCAGTGATTGTTTATCAATGAAAGACATCTTTCAATTAAAAAAAACACTAGTTTGGTTTTCAGAGAAGTGTTTTCTTTTTATTTTGAGCGAAAAACATTTTCTAGAGAGTTGTGAAAAATTCAAAAATACATTTTTATTTGTTAATATTATAAAATGTAATCCTCGAACTTTTGATTGCTATATATTCTGTTTTGAATCATTTTTTTTCAATTTTCATCTCTTAAAATTTGATTTAATTTGATTTTTATACTAATTTTGGTCATAATTCTTTTTATTGTTATTTATGTTTCTCTTATCCTTTTTTTAATTGAGATTTTTTTATCTATCAAATTTGATCTTTATTCTTTTTATTGCTATTTGTTTTATTTAAAATAATTTATGAAGTCGAGAGTTTTTTTTCAATTTCATTCTCTTTCATTTTTTTTATTTGTCAAATTCGGTCTTGATTCTTTTGATTGCTATTTGTTTTATATTAAAT
>Ga0307515_10008685_pt1 | contig 19758 bp, 8 predicted proteins | sample 17_EM_MG_FD_194513 | JGI IMG/M metagenome (GOLD analysis project Ga0307515, IMG submission 194513) | Populus trichocarpa ectomycorrhiza microbial communities from riparian zone in the Pacific Northwest, United States - 17_EM | ecosystem: Host-associated > Plants > Roots > Unclassified | place... | reverse complement strand
TATAGTAAGCTATATTGTTGATTGACTGTTAATCTAAGACATGTTTGTATTTGTTGGTTCCATCTAAGGTTTAAGATAGATTTCTCTTCATAAGAAAGTCTCTACTTTATTGGGTTAAATCCTAACCATTCTAAAGCCTATTTTTTAGCAAAGCATTTATTTTCTATTTTTATATCTATAATACCTGGAGATATACTTTACATTGTAATTTTATACCCTCAAATATTAAAGTCTACAACTAAATCCTAATACTATAAATATTAATTAAACAAATTAATTGTTGTGGGATTTTTTGGTATTTTAGCCAAATCCTAATGGACAATCATAAACTAGTTATGATATCCATTTTATATTTTAAAAATATTGATAAAAATGTAATTTTGTTTTTTTAGAAAATATGCATGAAAAACCTTTAGAATTTGACCGTATGCATGAAAATAAAACATATTTTCTTTTGTGTTTTTGTAATGAGAAACTTTTTTGAATTTTTATAATTTTTGAAATTTTGGAGAAAACCAAGTATTTTTAATACCGGGTCCGTATCTTACAATTCAAGTTTACAGCAAAATATTAAATGAAATTCTTGAAAAATATATTTTTTTTTGTTTTCTAAAATAAAGGAATTTTTTTAATTTTGAATTTTATTTTTTTTGAGAAAAATAAGATATTTTTAATACCGGATCCGTATCTTAAAGTGTAAATCTACAGTCTCATATTAGGCAAAAACTATTGGAAAAACACGTGAGGGACCCACAAATATTTTCAAAATGATCCTTGAATTTTCTTAGAAATTTTTAAAGTTCTTAAGGGCTTGTTTGGCTAGACTCTAAAATAAGGATAAATTAAAACTAAAAGAAAAGGCTTATGGCATGTTTACTAAACATGCCCTTAGTCTAAAATCAGAGGCATTAAAAATACCTTAAGGACATGTTTGGAAAACACGTCCTAAGTAGCTAAACAAGACCTTATGTCATAAGGAAATAAATGACATACCAAATATGCCCTTTAGTCTAAGTTGGGCTTAGGCCTAACCCAACCCAATTTATTGGGGCGAAAGATAGCCCAACATGCCTTTTTTTTTTATGACTTGGGCTAGACCCAACCTAACCATACAGGTTGGGCTTAATCCAGCCCATGTAACTTGGTCATTTGCCCAACTTAGTCACCAAGTTATGTAAAGCTTGCAAAACATAAATTAATTCACATTCTCCATGCTTTTAACAAAACAAAAAAGGAGATTAAAATGCAGGAGAGAAGGAAAGTTATTTGGGTTGGATGTGGTGTTGTTAGTCACTAGTTGGTGGCTTAGTTTTTTGCGGTGGTGCTCTTGTCGCTGGTGGTTGTTTGAATGTGGAGGAATAACCAAAGGTTGAAGGAGAAGTTGTTGTGCTGCTGTTGGAGTAATGAAAAAACAATGGAGTTGGCTGCAATTGTAAGGAGAGGATGGTGGTTGCTTTTGGTTGGAATTGGGGAAGGTTAGTGGGTCTGGTTTTTAGGTCAAACCATTTTGTCTCATTATACGGGGTGCTTTTTTCTTTCTTTCTCTTTGGTTTTCTTCATTTTTTCTCTCACTATTTTTTTTCTTTGTTTCTCCCCCTTTATAGCTGTTATGGAGTTGGTATTTATAGGGGGTGGGTGGCATCAAGTGGAGATGCATCATGACTATTCATCATTCTCAAACCTCATCACCCATTGATGCAAAACCAAGACTCAAAAACTTTGTTAAAAAGGCTGCTTTTGTAGATGTCTTTAGACCAGCTTTGTAGACATATTAGGGTAGGGGTAGGACTGAAACAAGGTTGGCAGGATCCTTCTTTGTTAGAAAAGCAGGGAGAGCAAGTATTTTCGGACATTGGGATCAAACTGAAGAGGAAAAACGGCGCCCAAAACCCCTTTTATATAGGCTATTCTTGCCTATTTTGGGAAGAAAATAATGAACAGTAGCCAGACGACATGTCGCCTGACTTTTATATTTTTTTTAACTTGGTGTTGACCAAAACGACGTCGTTTTGAACCAAAACACGTCGTTTTGGTCAAAATATAGCCAAAACACACTATTTCATTTAAATACAATGACACAATTTCAGTGTTTTGGCTTGAATTTGGTCATTAATCCCTTTTTTAATTTCAACCCCTAATATTCTAATTTATTCAATTAAGACCTTAATTGAATTTTGATTAGAATCAATTCAATTTCACCCTTATAAAGCTTCAAAAATACCCCATGATTTAATAGTGTTTTTCAACATGGTCCTTGATCTTAAGTGTTTTCAATTTCATCCCTAATTAACCTTCAAACTTCTAATTTCTTCAATTTCGCTACTGAATTAGATCCCTAATTTCACTCACATTTTGAAAAAAGGTCTTTAATTTTGAATTTCTTCAATTTGGCCTTAATTGACCCTCAAACTTTGATTTTTTTTTTAATTTTGTCCCTGATTTCATCTAATTGAGTTTGGAAAAATTAAATCTGGTCATCTAAAATTCTAATCTTATCAATTAAACTCAAATTAAGCTTCCAAACTTATTTTTTTTCCACCAATTAAGTCCATAATAAAATTAATTTGACCCATTAAAAATATAATTAAGTCATTGCACCTAATTAAATCTTTTAATTTGACCTAAAATAATTCTTAAACTTAATTTAATATTTAATTGGGTACATGATTAAATCAAATTGGCCTATTAAAAATCTAATTAAGCCTCAGACTTAATTTTTATACAAATTCGTCCAATAATCATTTAATTTGACCTTGAATATGCATTGTCTTTTTAGTCTTGGGTACAATGGGGTACAATTAGACTTATAATTTTGTCCAAAACTCCACCTTAGTTCCTCCATACATTTGAAACCATTCTCAACGTACTCTTTAAGTTGCCAGTCTTTTGTTTTTTATTTTAAAAGAAAATGATAATTTTGAAAAAAAAACCCTGAAAATTAGGTTATGACAACTAAGATTATAATAACCTATGTCAAGAGGTTCAAGATTACTCAATGATTTAAATTAAGGTGGAATACCTCCTATAATGGTTAAAGTACCCAATGTAAAAGCTCTTAAGATTCTTTAACTTAGACAAGCTTAAAGGTACTTTGCTTGAAAGCCTATTACCTTTTAAGGTGTATCATGCTAAGAGTATTTTTTTAGGGAAATTCCCATAATTAACATTGTTGGAAATATTCAAAATCCTTAGAGATGTCAATATGACTATCTCACAGGAATTTCCCACGTGAGATTATCACTTTTCAAATCAAAGAATTAGTGTTGCTTTTGAAAAATTAAAGAAGCAACGCACAAGCAAGACATGATGGCTTAGAAACTTAGGTATTAAGGATTTAAGGTCAATTAAGTTAGGGTGTTTTTGTGAGTTTTTGTTCGATTTATGGTTGCTTGTTGTTTTTTGTGGTAGAACTATTGTTTGATGAAGATTTTTAGGTTTCCATGTTAATGTAGATTTGATTTTTGAGTTTGATTAAGGTTTCATAATCAATTTCTCCAATTTTTTTTTTTTAATTTTATGGTAAAGTTGTACTATTGAATATATTATATACATGAGTAGTTTGGTCAATTTGTCATATTTAAAATAGGATGTAAATGATAATTTTTCAAACTATAACGAGCAATAGCAATATGGATCAAACTACAATATGCTAAATATAATTTTTCTATAATAAAATGGATAGCTGGTGTCAAACATTTGTGTTTACATCAATCTTTTGCTTTTTTTTTTATTAACGTGGGTGTTCGGGCCAGCTTGCGCGCATCTCGACTAATTCCACGGGCCCTGAAGTTAACGACTATGTAAGCATCCAGTTGCCCTGAGCGAACTCAAACTCGTGACCATTAGGGAGCAAACCCAAGACCTGACCAGTTGAGCAAACCCAATAAAGCTTTTGTTTTTGTTAGGAAAGGTAGCTTCCCATCTTATTATTTAATGAGTTTTATTTTTTATTTTATTTATTTTATTAAATGTAATTGTACTAGGGTTAAAATTGAATTATCCTTATCTTCCATAGACATTTTATATAAGGTTAGGATTTTATGCTTGCATGAAATTTTATCTCTATAACATTATAAATAGGTTATCCAGTAGTTGAAAATGATGGTAAGACCCATATACATAATTTATTCATAACTTTTTGCTATCTATTGCTTTCTTTTACTTATCATAATTTATTTTTTTTATTTACAACTTTATTTATCAGCTTTGTATTTTTCTCTAGTTTAGTTTTTGACATTACCTTTTTTTATTCTTAATATGTTAAGGTCAAATTTAGGACTCCACACTCCACTTCGATTAGCAAGATTGCTATTTGCTTTTTTGCTTGAGATTAAGTTTGTTAATTTTATATTTAGGACTCCACACTCCACTTCGATTAGCAAGATTGTTATTTGCTTTTGCTTGAGATTAAGTTTGTTAATTTTATATTTAGGACTCCACACTCCACTTCTATTAGCAAGATTGTTATTTGCTTTTGCTTGAGATTAAGTTTGTTAATTTTATTTTCTCCTCGTTGAAAGGAAGAAAATGTGGCATATTGATCATATAATTAATGATCGATCAATATGTTGATGATGTCAATAAATATATTGACGATGATCGATGAAATTGATTATTTGATAAATCAATATATTGGCATGCTAGGTAGGAAAAACTTATTATTTTAACAAATTACTTTAGTGGTCATCAACAGATCGACACACCTGGTATAAAAAAAATTAGTATTTTAAAAAATTACTTTAGTAATCACAAAAAGATTGGCACACCTAGTTATAATGCTAGAAAATTAAACTAGAAAAAAATATAGTTATAATGACTAATGATTAGTTAATTCACGCATCTTATAGAGGCAATCCTTATGAACACGAGGAGTTTGAAATCAACTCACAAACACAAAGTCTAATATAGAAGCCTCCATCAAACATTCCATAGCATGACTTTTGATCATCTAATTCTTCATATTAATAAAGAATTGCACTTGGACATAATCATAATATCCATATTCAATCTATAATGATTTCACCTTTCCTGACAACATTGCCTCTACCAATGTCTGATAGATAAGTTGGTGTTTTTATATATCTAACACAACCTCATGTTTATCTTTTTTTAGGGACCTAAAAGGCATGATCAGATGGTCACAACCAGTTTGATCAAATTGTAATCAACCAATAGTGGCTACTCTTAAAGGTGTGTGTGTGTGTGTGTGTGTATATATATATATATATATATATATATATATATAAACTTGTCTAATGTTAATTTAAAGGCTTTCTAGTTAGAGATGAAAAGTATAGCCAATATGATTTATCATAATAATGTTGTGATAGTTATCAAGACAATCTAAGCCATAGACAATAAACTAAATCAAATATAGAATGAGCTAAGGCAGAGTCAATCGAGCATTGTTTTTGTCCAAATACCTATTAGACAAGTCCTATGAATATGAATGTTGCAGAAATAATATTTTTTTTAAAAAAAAATTAGAGTCCTCTAGATCTTATTAGACAATATAAAGTTGTTTAGTGTTTTATGAAGATTACTTGAAGATCAATTATGTCTTAAAGTTTGATCAAGATTGAGTCATTTATCGACTAGATTATTCTAATAGTAATTCACATGAATCACTAGATCATAAATCACTTAAATCCTTCTAGGAGAGAGGGATTGATATGCTTTAAGTGCTAGCTTTTTTCTTTTCTTTTTGTTCTTTGCTATTAGATCTACTCTATTGTATTTTGTGCTTTGAACTCCCCTTATTCACATGAAAAAAATAAGGTATATCATTCTATTCATAGAAAAAACCTAATATCCTTATTAATGAAAAAAATATCACTTTAGGTTTGAAAAATATCACATTTTATTTCAAGACAACTCTTAAAAATTTATATAATCAAGTCTCTACTTGAGTTTCTAGATCTAGAATTACATTATAATCCTCAATTTTTAAAACTTATTTATAATTAAATCCTACTTGATTATCATCATGGTATAATTTCTTACCATTAATTTTTAATATGTATGACTCATTAAATTCCTAATATGTTGGCCTAAATATAAATTAGAATTCTAATTAAAACATGATTATTATTAATTCAATAAATTGATTGATTTATATTTGAAGATGAAATATAGCACATAATAATGTGACATAAACTTTCAAATATTAGGAAATTCATTTGTGACTTGATTTAGTCTTTCAATGACTAATTTATTAGTTTAACTATTATCCCTTTATCTATCATGTTTGATTTAGATATTTGATCATTATGTGTCTACTCTATCAAGTCATATTTATTCTTTATGCCATAGCCATTAATTTTTTGAATAAGATTTGAAATTTTTTCAAATCTCTTTTTATCTTGCGCAATGATATTATAATCAATATTATTTAAAAATATATACAATATTTTTTCTAATTCATCTAAGGTGATCATTATTATTCATAATTAGTCTCTTAACTGGTTTGAGTTTGTATTTTTTCAATTCACTTATTTCCATGTATTATAAAAGAAAGGATAAAAAATATCATTAGAGTAAATAATAAAGTGTATTTAGTAGTTAACTCAATCCATAATAAATAGAATGAGCTACTATGCACACCATTATCCAACAATTTTGTAGTTCTTTTGTTTGGGCGACCTTTACCAAAAAAATACAGCGAGGGGAAGATACTTAACAAAAATCAAATTCATACATATACATAATTATATGTTATTTAATGGCAATGAATCGGGACCTTTTATTCAGTAAGTATAATATTAACATTTTGTTGTTTTCAAACAATATTTCTCTTATACTCTCATAAATTGATAGATTGAAAAATTCCTCATAGGCAATATCATTAATTTTTACTATCTCAAAAGTCATATTTGATTGAGTCTTAAATTTTTCAATTACAACTTGAACAATTTGCCACGTGGTTCAAAACACATGTAAGCACTAAATAATTCTTATATCTTATAATACTTGGTTTTAATAAACCTTTCTTTTAAATTATTAATGGTTGCAATCATGTACCCGATTTATCAATTAAAAGGGAATGCTAGTGGTAGTTTGAATTTACTATGTTTAGGTCTTGAAAAAAAGATCAAGTGTTATAACAAGTATTTCATCAATGAATATGTTTTTCATATTAAAAATTATGGTTAAGTTAGAAAGACCTATAATAGTGGAGATTGTGTTGAAATATTAACTTCTAATAAGTTTGAAGTTAATTATTATAAGAAGTTTGAAGAGGTGATTGAATTGTAATATCATATCGAGCTTAATAAAGTCTTTTTATTCAAATGTTATTAATACAATACTATTAATAAAGGAATAATAGTAGATTCCCACCATGGTTTGGTCAAAATTAATACAAAGGCTAGACTTTGCAACATCAACAATATCTTTGTTTTTTTCCAAGCAATGCACGCAAGTTTATTACATATACACTCTTTTAAGAAATGATTATTCTAGGGTTGATTGGTTATCCATAGTGAAAATCAAACCTAGGGGCGTAACGATGAAGTAACTACAAAAAATGATGTCTTTCAAATTGATAAGTTAGTTGATGCACATCGAGTTGCTCTGTCTACCGACTTAGAAGAAAATTCATATTTTTCATGTTAAGAATATTTTCGTTGATATTGACATTGAGAAGTTAAATGATGTATTGAGAGCAAATAGACATGCAGAAATCGATGGAGATGATGATAATAACGAGCATCAATTTAATGAAGAAGATTATTATAGACATGAAGATGATGAAATTAAAGATGATGATGATGATGATGAAAAAGAAGAAGAAGAAGAAGAAGAAGAAGAAGATAATTCTGATTAAATTGTAAAAACATCAATATATAATGAAATTAACTTTAATGTAATCTTTTTGGTTATTCATTTACAATGAACTGTTATTAAGACTAATGGAACATTTATTGTTGTAATTTTATTATTATAATCAGAAATGATATTAACATGTCGTGGTTTTATTGAATTGCCAGGTTAGGTTTTACTGAATTCCTAGGTTGGATAGACATGGAATACAAAAAAAATGTGGAAAAAAAACATGTTTTCTACTAATAGAATTACCGATAAAATGTCAAATACCAATGGAATCACATATGGATTAAGTCCCTTTAAGAGTTCTAGAGAGTTGAAAAACAATTATAGGACCATGCCATTGAGACTTATAGACAGAATCATCAATGAATTAAATCCTTTAAGGAGTTCCAGAAAGTTGAAGAACAATTACAAAACCATGCCACTAAGACTTACAGATGGAATCATCGACGAATTAAATCCCTTAAAGATTTCTAGAGAGTTAAAAAAAAATACAGGACCATGCCCACTAAGACTTACAAACAAAACTGCAAGGATTAAAAAGATTTTGAGTCAATTAAGGGTGCATATGCTAAATGAAAGAACAAGGACTAAATTAAAATCTGTCAAATCCCAAATTTAAAACCCTAATTTCTAGGGTTTAATCTGAACGACACGTCACTTAGGTTTAATGAAGGTATTGGGTGACACATCGTTCGTCTTCTGTTCATCTCTTTCCTTGGCAGTTTTGGATGATCGGGTTGACACCTTTTAAGACCTCGTTGTAAAGTTCTAGATCTCCAAATGGAACGGGGCTTTTTGCAAATGGAAAAATAACATCTCCTCTACAACCCCTTCCATAAAATTGGACGTTTACATCCCAATTCTTCCATTGAAATATTTAACATCTTGTCCCTGATTAACCATCACTACATTTTCATATTCTAGGCGGATTGAGTTGGTATTTTTAAGCAAATAAATGTGGAGCTACAGACCTCTAAATTGAGTGAAATGGATAAAAAAAAGAGTGTGCATCTCCTCTACCAAGTTTAGGTGGTCTCCGATGATGTTTACATCAGAGTTACTCCTACATAGCGTTGAAAATGACCAATTCAGTTAGCCTTGATTGAGATACTCATTTGTGCAAAAGCACCCAACTTTTTCATAGACTTAAAAACTCTTAGAGGGTTCTTATCAAGGGCCTTAAATCTTTAATACATGATTTGAAGGTGAGGAAGGCATGCATTTATCTCTAATAAAGCAAAAACCACCAAGGCAAAATCACCATCCCCAAAAACCAGTGAAGGACAAAGGTTCCAACTGTTAACATTTGTCCAGAGCTCTATCATTTTTATCAAAGGGCTAAACTTTGATTACTCTATGTCGAAATCCATCAAAAACCCTAGAAAAGACCCTATAAATACCCCCTGTAAAATCTGAAAAAAATAAAAAAAAAATAAAAGAGGAGAGAAAAAAACATGAGGATATACTCTATAAAAATACCCCTAGTATGAATGTTAAAAGACTTAACATAGAAGGTCTAGCAAGCTTTAGAAAGAATACAAAGTAAAAAGAAAATGAGGAAGGAAAAGAGAAGGGAAGTAACAGCTTATAGCCAACAAGCTTGGAGAAGGTATAACCATGTGAAAACTACAGGGTGAAATCCATATGGCCTACCCATTCATACTTTTATGTGGATTGATGAATGAAAATATTATTTTGATTGATTAATCATGTTTTAAAGTTGTTGTTAATATTTGCTGGATGTTTAAAAGATGTTTGGATGTTCTTTTTGTTGAAATGCAATAGTTTTTGGAATCTACAAAATATGGTGGTAAGTTTGTGATTATTTTTTCTAGGTTACTAATGTATTTTTTTGGTTTCTAAGTTTGGTTTGGGTCCCTAGTATTTAAAGAGTTAGTTTTGGATTGATATTTGATGTTTTTTGTTGGCTTTCATTGGGGCTGTAGTTTTGGAAGGAAGAATATAATGAGTGATTTTGATGACCTTTTGTTTTTGTTGTTTATTTTGAGTCAAACATGTTTGTTTTTGATAATGTGGTTTATGAGGACAAAAAACTGAAAGTTTAGAGGCCTAAAAGGCCAATTTCTAGGTTTGGTAGTAGCTTAGAAATTTACGAGTAACCTAAGTTCATGTTCTTCGTGTTCATCCGAAGAATATTGTCTCGAGTGCTAGTTTTATGTTTCGTTTTAATCTGATTTTGGTTTCTGCAAGTTCATTGTCATCATTAATCAATAATCTAGGGTTTTATGCATCATTAACATGTTTTTATGGGTTTTAATCCTAGAGTTTTGATTTTGAATCGAAACCTATTTTTGACATAAAACGTGATGTTAGAGTAATAATCCAAGCGAATGGATACTTGATTCTTGGTATATGCTTGTTTATGAACAAACCTTTGCCTTATATGTTTTTTGTGTGTTTTTTAGTTTTAATTTTGTTTTAGTTTAAATCACTATTTTGGTTTAATTTTGGGTTAAAGCTTGGTTTTTGGTTCGTTTTATGGATGAACCACTGTTTTTGGGTCGACCCGGTCAGGTCAAAATCAGGTTAATAAAATTTATTTACAATCTATCAATTCTTTTTTAATAAAACAAAATTCATAACCTATAAAAAATTCATTTTTTTTGCTTTTTTTTTTAAGTTTTTAAGGTTTCCAACATGCATGAAACTTTTGTATGAATTGTTTGTATATATGGTAATTTTTAAATTAAAATTTGTGTTAATAGCATTGCTATAAAAGTTTTATTTGTATTTAATATAATATGATGACAATTTGTATATTTATATAATCTAAAAATATAATGTCTGAAAAATATTATGTATGAAGGATACGGTTTTATGTAATCTAAAAGGTGAAAATGGGTGAATATTAGTCATAAATAAAATCACCTGGTTCGTAGCTTTATTTATTGATGCGAATTTACAGGTTATGAAATTTTGGAAAATCTTCTATACATGAAAAGTGCTGCCAATTTGTTTTTAAATAAGATATAATGAGAATGTTATTATATTTTTTATGTTTAACTTGTTTATACGATGAAAAGAAGGTTATTGGTGAGTAATATGGATATGAGTATTGTTGGTTCTTTTAGCGGCACTTTTTAGGACCATAAGTTGCTAGGTGCTGACCATGATAAGACACTTGAGGCATAGGCACCATCTCTCGGCGCAAGCTCGCCGAGTGTGATGTTGCCTTATAGAGGAGGTGTGCCTTCAGAGTAGGATGTATACACTAATAAGTACATTGTTTAGAGGAAGCCCAATCACAATATGTAAATTTGTTTCCTTTTCTTGCATGATTAAAAAATAAAAAATAATAGATAAATTTTGAATAATTAATTTCAATAAACAAATAAAATTTCAGGTTTATAAATATAGAGGCTGCTCGCATAATAACATCAACGATGAAATCTTCGATAAAAATGTCTTTGTTTCAATGTAGTCAGGTTTTTAAATTTCAAAAAGTTCTATTTTTTTAAATGTTCAAATTTTATTTTTCGTTATCTTAACCGATAATTTTTTTTTCTATCATATAGGTTGTGTGGTTTCTGTTACGAGGCAAAAAAATCAAAGAGATATGCAAAAGAAAGAGGTATTCCAAGTTGGGAAGATGTCACCATGTGGAGGGAATTCAGACATTCGAACGTCTTGAAGGCAATCGAGGAAGCTTATATCAATCACATGACATTTGAGTATTTCATGCGGTGATCCCAGTCCAGTGCGAAGAACTATAACAAGAAGATTCATTGTTCAATTACCCACACACCGACAGATCTATTTCGTTCATTTCATATGTGAAATAGATGGTAGGATTCTATTTTATTACATACATTTTAAAAAAATGTTTTATATGAAAATGTTTAACTAACAATAGCTTCATTTTGCAGGTTACGGTTCTTTGACGCGATCCAAGACCGATGAAGCTTTTTGTTGAAATTCACATGTGAAATAAGGACTGTTAGAAAGGGGTGTAACAGCTCGTGGATAGATGAGTTCAAATGTTCGTGGTAAGTTGGATTAATTTTTTTTTCTTAAGTTATTATTTTTAAAAAAATTTCTGACTTTTTTTTTATTTTCAAGAAACATATACTACCTGATTGCATGAGAGATACATGGACGATCTTTCGACCCATCCAGTTTTGTGGTTGGAGGTTGGATTGTCTGATGAACCCGATAGAAATAAAGTTTATGGTATCTCAAACACTATAATCGAGGATATGCGGATGGGCCGTAGTGTATTAACCATTGGTTCCTCGCAATAGAGTTTGAGCTCCTAATCTCCAACCATCCAGGCAATTGTGTGAGAACAAGTTGAAACTCAAACAACCCAGCTTAGTGCTGAGATGACCCAACTTAGGTCCAAGACAGTTGAACTTAGGCGATTATATGAAGATTTGTTGTCAAGCCTCGGTGGTTCATGTGGTCTACCTCGTTTCCCACTTGGTCCCGGTGAAGATATGCCTCTACCTCCTCCTCCTCCTCCAGCTTCTGTCTTCTAGATAAATTGTATCAATATATTTTTTAAATTAATAATAAAAAAATTGGTTATTTATTTATTTTTAGTTCTTGTAATTTTTTTTCTATTTTGTTTATTTTAATTATTTTAAAAAACTATTACATAAATTACTAATGAAATTACTGATAGAATGACAATTATAGATGGAATGACCGATGGAATATGTCCCCTAGGAAGTTCCAGATAGTAGGGAAAAAATTACAAGTCTTTGCCACTGCAATTACAGACAAAATTACCAACGAACTAAACTCATCAGAAAGTTCTAGAGAGTTGGAAAAAAATTACAAGAATTGCCACTAACATTATATGATTCACTGACTGATTAATTCTATCATAATATTAATTCAATCATAGATGAGATTACCAACGATTTATTCTACTGGTGATTTGTCATACAAACTACCGGAATTACCAATGGAATGATAACGATTATTTTTTTTTGTTTGGCGTGCTTTTTTCATCTGTAACTTCATCGGGGATTAAATTTCCAGTATAATAACCTATATAATAAAAATCATCGATGATAAGTTTTCCAATAACCAGTTACCGTCCATAATTCCGTTAATAAATTTGTTTCTGACAGAATATTCCATCGATATTATGCAATATTCTGGTTGTGAAACTATGGTATTAATAAATGTTTTCCGTAGGATATTGAGACTTTATTTTCATATATAAACAAGTTTTTTTTCTTTTTAGAATCATGTTGGAACAATTTATTTGATAGTTTTATAAATGGATATGTTTTTTAAAATATTTTTATATTTATGAATATATTTAGATGTTGTTAATTATATGGTTATAGGTTAATAATGTTTTTGTTTACGTATGATTAACTAGATATATTAAATTATTGATTCTAAAAAAATTAAAATTATTCATTCAATCAAGTATATATTGTAGATAAAAAAATAGATGCATATAACGGCTATCCGAATGGGTATTTAAAATTCAATAGTTCGGATATGGTTATCCAAATTCTTACCCGATAGATAATGATTATATTATGATTATTAATCTTTCGTTTAAATATAGTTATGGTTATATTAACATCCAAAACGGTGAGTATCTATTATCATACTACTCGTGTCGTTCATGGATCAATACTTCCATGTCTCATATAACATTTTCAGACAACCTTAAACTGGTCACTAAAATACAGCTCAAGTGTCGTTTGAGTTCCAAATTTTTCATTAGATATTTCCATGGATACCTTTCACAACTTTTTAATGGAAAACATCAAATCCGTACTAAATGGCGTTATTCTTAGTGAACGAACACATAACCCATTAGCAAATATGGATAAAGGGATTCAATTGGGAATTTTATACGTAGTTAGGGGATATGAAATTTGAGGTAACATCTCAGATACTTCAACGGGACATTGGGGAGGAAATAACAAGAACATGAAGAACACAAAAGTAGTAGGCAGTACTGTATAGTAAGTAGTATACTATATGGGATCCACCTTAGCTCCATGTGCCCATGAATCTCACTAGTTATTGAGATCGTAGCAGTCAAAACACCCCTTCCTAATTGCAATGATGATAAAGCAGGTTTTTGGAACCGAACAGTACACTTTTCACTATTTTGTCATAGCGGCCACACCACCTACTGCCTGAGTGGAATCACACAAAGAGAAAGCGAAGTGGACCCAAACAGCAACTACCACATCATGTTAATTTAGCAGTAGATCAGTATCCATGGATAGATAGGTTTTGTTTCTATAAAATAATGGGATGGTATTTCTATTTTCTATGATTAATTGAGATTCTTGTAGTACCCCCAACTCATCGGTCTTGCTTTGACAACTCTTATAGTCAGGCAAAGATGGTTTCAATTATGGTGGTGGAGCATTAAGGACACTGATGTAGCATTGTCACAGAAAATGGCAAGAAGTCCTGAAAAGAGAACGAAAAGATTAGGTGCCAGCATGTGTGTGATCGATGCAGACTTGGGAGACACGAAATACTGTCAACTTTTGATCTTTGGTTTTAGACTTTGTTTGATGCTAAAAGGAATTGAATCTCCGGAACAATTTCACCTTTCTTTAGAGCCACTTTTTAATGAACTAGCTAGCTACTTTGGTTTTCCCATATAATATTTTGCACTTGTGTGTAAAGGAGAAAGCGAAGAAAAGACTGGCCATGCGGGGGTGACTTTATCGGGGTCAAACATGAAGTGATGCCCTGCGGCCTGCCGCAGGGGCAAAGGGGGTTTACATTGCGATTTCTTGCCCTACCAAAGCACATTTATCTAGTACTCCTAACTAATTGTTTTTGTTACAACCTTTGCTAATATGCTCTCTGGGGATAGCACTTGTCAAGAAAAAAAAACTAGGAGATGACTTTGAAAGAAACTAGGGTTTTTTCGCCGGGGCATTTGAAGGTTTTCTTTTTTCCTGTTTTTTTTTTATTTCTTGGGGACATTCACTGAGTTTTAAAATACATAAGAGAGTAGCTTCGTCTTTTCTCTCATATTTTAGCTCAAGAATATTATGAGCTCTCTAAAACTTTGTATTTTTAGAAATTTAACATTTTATGGAACAAGAAAAACACAGAACATCTCAAACTTTCATAAAAATATAAGATTTTCAAAGCAAATTTAACAATATATATATTACATGAAACCCCGAATTCTAGCTTCTTGAGGATCTTAATTTCCTTTACATCAAAACGCACCCCAGATTAAAGGGTAGCTGAGGAGCTATAATTATAAAGAAAGGGATTAAATTAAATAGAGAAAAGAAATTAATTTGATATATATATTTTTTTTATCATGATCAGGGTCTATGTAGGCATGAGTGGGTGCCTTTTTTTTCCTTTTCCTTTTCTTTTTCCCTTGCAAATTGATACCTAAGCTTGGAAACACCAGTGAGCTATGAGGTAACGGAAGTCCAAATGTTTCGATCAAGTTTTGAAGTTCAAACCTAAGCTTGAAGTAAGGTAGACAGAAGTGGTGCATGTGTAGGTTACGAACTTAATTATAATCTCATGTAATAATCCCAAATTCACCTAAGGATAATTGAAGGAGAAAAGAAACATCAATAAGTATGTGGTGAAAGGGAGTAGAATGGGAAAATTAGAGATCAAAAGATGATATATCTTTTAGGCATAAAAAAGAAGAAAAAGTAGTATCTAGCTAGCTAGATCTTCAAATCGGTTAGAGTATATTGAGCTGGTGATACTATTCAAAATATGCTTACATGGGAATCTTTTGCTTTGCTGTAATCCTTGATTCAAAATCCCAAAAGCCAGAATTAGAAGACCAGCTCGAAAAATTTCTCATTGACCGAAAGAGAAATGCATTTGAGGAACAGCTAAAAAACATTTTTGTCGTCAGTCCTATTTTTTACCAGAGTGCTTTTGCAGGGAAGCCTAATGCACCCACAAGGCCACATATTCCCCCTCGAAATACCACAAACTCTCGCCCCCACAGATGTTCTTTCGTTTTTAATCTCTCTCAAGCTCTCGAGATCTATATATATATATGATGCTACTGTCATTCTTTGCTTCTTACTGGTGATATGTGTGGGCCTGCCAATGTCTTATCTTTAACTAGACCCAATAAAGCTTAGTGTTGGTAATTCATGTGTTCCATATACAGTCAGAAACAGCCTTTTACTGTAGTGAATAAAATAACTAACAAAGGATAAAGCAGAAGAAATTTTCATCTATGACACCGATTCCTGCATGCCAAAGGCTAAAGTCCAATCATTTACCTTTATACCAAGCTCTTGATTAGCAAAACTCCTCTTCTTTCTACAATGTCAAGGCGACAGCTTGCTTGCACCTTGTGTGATTGGGGGATGTAGCCGAAATCAAAACACGTGATGTGCATCTGATAATTGTTTCCAGTAAAAAAAACACAATAAAGGGTCCTTTTCTTTTCTTAGAGAAGTAGAGAGCTGGGGCATGAAAAAGCTAGCACCATGGGTTTCGTGATAATTCTCTCCATAGAGAGAGAGAAAGGGAAAGGGTGAGTCTTTATCTCTCTCTTGAATTTCTCTGAGGAATTGGCACGCAATACCTTGGATTTTTCTTCAACCTTTCAACCACATAGCCCAACATCAATCATCATGCCCTCCTCCTCCTCCTCGCCCCTCTCACTCTCTCTTCACCACCATCATCATTACCCCCTCATCATCTCCACTACCTCATCCCACCACGACTCCTTTATCACTCACCACCAACTTCATATCCCAAAACCAAAACGAGGAAAGGCACAAGAAGAAGAAGACGAAGAAGAAGAAAAGGAAAGCAAGAAAAAAAAGGTTCCCTCTTTTGAGAAAAACAAACCAGTTGCCTTTCAGCTAGAAATGTCTTTACTATAGATATTGAAGGGTCTTTTTCACCAAAGGATCCAACATCTTCTCGGGGAATCAAGCGTCTCGGTCCGATCTTTAATTTGCTAGATCAAGCAAATCTCTACAAGGGTTTTCATTTTGTTTCTTTTTTCCATGTTCATCACTCGCTAAATATATAACTAGTTTGCTTTTAATATGTCAAACTTCTATTAAGTACTACTTATGGTATTTTTATGATTTTATATATTTTTGATGAAACCATGTTGATGCTTTTTGGCTATGTTTGTGTTTGTAATTTTGAATAGATCTTAATTAATCATTCTGATCACATCTCTATCTACCTATGTTTGTTTAAATGTTTAAAATTACATCAACTTTTTTCTTCGATTCTAGCTTGTTTCATGATATCTATGTAGGTGGAATTTATTGCTGCTCACAAAGATATATGATTTGCAGTAAGTGGCTTTCTCTTCTTGTTGAAACCATCAACAATCGCACACAGTGCAAACTGTCCATTCTCAATGACCTATAAGCAAAATTTTAACATGTCATGCTGCAAGCTCATGGTACACATAATAAATTAGGGTTTGCTTCTTTCATGCATGAAAGATCATTATAGCTCCTTTCCTAACATCCTTACTTGATCTTCTTAAGGTCATCTATATATGGTATATATTCATCAGTACTATAACCAAGTCCATGGGAGCTTATAGTACGCATATGTCTATGCCTTCTTCAATGTGTGTGTGTGTGTGTGTGTGTGAGAGAGAGAGAGAGAGAGAGAGAGAGAGAGAGAGAGTATGCATATGCCTATGCCTTCAATATGTGTGCGTGTGCGTGTGCGAGTGTGTGTGTGTGTGTGTGCGAGAGAGAGAGAGAGAGAGAGAGTCTGTGTGTATGATGTGCTTGTCTCTGTCTATAGATGTGCTAACATTACATATGTCAACTAGAGTTATAGCTTGTCCAGAAATCTTGCATTTCTAGCCTGCATAAGGCCTTGGGGGATGTATATCTTTTTTTGTTTTTGTTTTTTTCAGTACTCAGTTGGAAAATTAGGAGAAGAGCATTGTTAATCCAGGAACCAGGTACTGATCAATTTATACATCATTCCCCGGTTTTCCATGTCTGAGGAATTTCATTTTCCATTTTGTCTCTTTAGCACAGGCATTCTCTTCTCTAACATTCTGACTTTGATCTGAAATTTCCTTGTACTCACATGACACTTTTCACATGGAAAATGATATGTCCTAGCAGGATTCTTCCATAATTAGAACAAACAATCCACAGCCTTCGCGTGCATTAACAGTTGCAGTCAAATCTTCAAAAATGCTTAGAGTCCACATTGCATCTCTTGAGATTTACTAAAAGACAACAGCTTGTTGATGGCTGCTATTGCTAAGTCTTTGCATAAAATTAGTAGCAGCAAATATCTAACATAAAGAGAAATATTTGGAATACATATATACATGCATCCCTACATATGCATATATGTATTTTTCAGTACATTTAAACATAAGCACAAAACTTTCTTAACTATCATAGGTTGACCCACCAAGCCCCGCTAGCTTTAATAATAATACTCGTTTGACCAAGCAATATGTATAAAAGTTAAACATTATAAACAATATAATTGGTATGGTATTGATTAGTTTGACGCCATTGAAGCCTGTTCATTGAGATGTCTACTCAAAGCTTCTGTACCTACGCACGCCATGATGCCTATAGAGTCAACAAAAAAAAAGTGGCTTGCATGTTGTTCTTCGAATATTAGGAATCTAAGTGCTTGACAAAGAATTTAGTGCTTTGCAAAACTATAATATCATCAGAGAACTTATCTCCAATAAGTAGACTGCAAGAGTTTCTGCAAATTGAAACGATGCGCGCAGTAGCTCCGTTCATCAAAATCTAGGCTTTAATTCATTCATACCTCAATCTCCATCAACAACTATTTATCACAATATATATTGCTTCTTAATTTGACGTTTATTGTATTTATAGTTTGCATTATTGATATTGTAATTTCTTTATTATATTTCTTTTGGAATTTGTTTTCAATTTCTATTCATCAATTTTCTTTTTCGGTTAAGATACACCGTTTTCATGTTTATTTGTTGAAAACTCAGTAAGTTTTCATTTTCCCCTTCCTTTTTCTTTTGCATATATGGTAGAGACGTGACTTTATCAAAGTCCTCGCTATGTACAAAACGTGACATGATTCCTGAAGATGAAATTTGGTCACCATAAATTACAGTCTATGTTGATAAAAAATTATTTTTAATAACCAGGAGCTATGGTGACGGCTACTAGCTGAGCAGTATGGTCATATGGTTTTTAATCAACATAGGCTACAACATCACATAAAAAAAAAGTGTTTTCGGTACCAAAAAAATTGGTCACAAGAACCACGAAGTGTTGCAGTGTTCATCACATTTGCAATGGTAGATTAATCCTCACACATGACATATGAAATCGTAGACTTTTCATGATTGTGTTATAGGCTACTGGGGTGATGGCATGGGTTGTTCCTGATAAAAATTAGCCCGGATAAAAGAATCTTAAATACTTAAATTGATAAATGTAGACGAAGAAAATAATATATAGAAAAAGAAAAAAAAATCAAGTTATAGAAAGTGTATATTTAGGTAATATGTATATGTAGTAGTTAGTTAGAAATAGCCTTGCTCTAGTTGTGAATGTTCTGGCTTTTATGTGGCTAGAACATATGTGGCATGGTCTAGTATCTTTGCATGACCAATAGCCCTGACTTTTGAGGTTTTATGGTTATTTATAGCTTTGTCAGCCTAAAAGATGAAATATTTGGCTCTTGCTTGATAATTGAGTGTATTTATACATGTAGTTCTTGAACTTCTTCATATAGAAAGAGATGTGTCATTAATTGAGAATGTATGTGCTTTCAGTTTTGTCCATGCTTTTAGGAAACAAAACTATTGGCTAGCTATGGTGGCACATTGATCATACCACGGTTGTTGTGCCATGCAGATCATTAGTGGAAATGTTAGTGATGGACAATGTCATTAGTGTAGAAAATGATGTCTTCTCTTTATAGAAAAGGTTGTCTATATGTAGAAAAATTATATGGATGAAG